>Ga0247608_10001428_pt1 | contig 33136 bp, 59 predicted proteins | sample 176DNAGHGlowgp2_FD_193490 | JGI IMG/M metagenome (GOLD analysis project Ga0247608, IMG submission 193490) | Sheep rumen microbial communities from Palmerston North, Manawatu-Wanganui, New Zealand - 1766 DNA GHGlow gp2 | ecosystem: Host-associated > Mammals > Digestive system > Stomach > Rumen ...
GTGTCCGCGCGTTCAAATTTTTTCAGCCTACTCCCCTCGGGGGTACTAAAAACACGTACGAACACCCTAGCCGCTCAACCCTCTTATAATTCCCAGTCTAATACGGTAGCCCTAAGCTCTAAAATATTTCTGTACTGAGTCATTGCTATTAGTTGTTGATACATCAAATCCAGCTGTAAAGGTGTTAATGTATCGCTATAATGCTTTATACCGTCCTTTATGCCCTCTATCCTTACCACAAGTTGCCTATACTCAGCTTTAAATCTTTCCTGCGCGTCCTCGCTCTCCATTAGCTGTGATGTTCTTACTAGCCTTAAGTGTCTCAGCCTAGCCTTGCCCTCGTTACTCTCCATCCCTTGTCATCCTTTCGTCTATGTTCTTATATGCTGCCTCTATCGATAACATAAGTTGATATATGCTATCTTGTATATATTTGATATACTTTGGTTCTACTTTAGGATCAAAGCAAGGTGGCAATGGTGGCGTTGTCATTTTCTTGTATGCATCTTCATAGTACCTATATAGCTTTTGCAGGACTCTAAAATCATCCCACATTTTCCCCGTAATGTCGCCCTTGTCCCAAGCCTGTTCTTTAACTTGTTCTTTTATCTTGTCTACTAAGTCATCCGCTAACGACTCGGTTAGTGATAACATTATCTCGGTTATATCCTCAGTAGTTAACTCTAATATAATATTCTCCATATATGCCCCTTTCACATAAAATCAAATAAGTTAAATTGATAGCCCTCGCTATCCCGCTCTTTTGTCCTTGGGTCTATGGGATAAAACTTATATTGATATACTGATTTAAGCCCGCCTTTGTAAATAGTCCTATCCCCATCCTTATAGACTTCTTTAGTGCTGTCATTATCCAGTAGCCACACTTCGCCCGTTTTTACTTTTTCTACCCATATATCCATCTAAGTAAACCTTTCTATATTTGCAGGTCGCAAGCCTGCCACGCTCAAAATGACTTATTGAGCTATATATAGCGTTCTCGCTTACTCCTGCCTTTTCTGCCACTTCTTTTATAGTCCCCACAAATAGCGGTAACTCGTATTTATCTTGCGTTACAATTAGATATAAACATTTGTTTTTAGCTCCCATATTAGCCCCTTACTAGCTCCCTTAAATATTTTGCGCCTCTTCCAGTTCCTTTAGTTCGTTCTTTAGCCTTTTACAATCTTCTTGCAATGTAAGCGCTAAATATGCATATTTTTTCGCTTTTGCCTCGTACTCTCTCGCATACTCTGCCGCCTGCATCAGTTGACTGTTTATTAACGCTATTTTATACATTTTCTTTTCGTTTTCTCGCTCTTTATATTCCTTGTCGTCCATTTTGTCCCCTTTTTTTCACTAGCTCCCTTAAATAGTCCGCTTTTATCTCTCCTGCATCTGCCTGCTGGTGGTGGAGTCTGCAAAGACATATTAAGTTGTCATCCTCTAAGAGTCCGCTAGGATCTTCGCGTAATTTCGTTATATGGTGGACTTCTAAACCGTCATAGGTATATATACCCTCATCCTTGCACACCTCGCAAAGTCCTAGCGCGTCCCTCTTGATCTGTGCCGCCTTTTTCTTCCATCTGCGTTGGTCTCTCAGCTTATCCGCGTCGGTTTTAACGCCCCAGTTGCGCCCAACGTTGCATTTATAACCTCTAGGGTGGATTTTCCCGCATCTGCTGCAACTTACTAAGTCGCTCATGATTTGTCCTCTAAATCTTCCGCGCCCTTTTTGCAAGCCTCAACTAATGCATCGCTAAATAGTAGACTAGCCTTGGTTATGTCATTATGTTTTGCTACTGAGTGATATAAAGCTCTTGTAGCTGTCATCCACTCATTAAAACAGGTTTCCATATTGCCCTCTATGTGCATTATGCCCTTGTCAAGATCTACTTTTATCATTTCTAGTTTTCTCCATTTCCTCTAATTCTTTGCGCCGTTCTGCCTCGTGATAATTACCGCTTGCCTTTGCTATTGCTATAATTGCTATTGCCGTAATAAAGATCAAAAGCCAAAACAGCGCCCATAATATTAACTTAATCATTTTCAGCCCCTCATAGTCTGTTTAGCGGGCAATTTCTGCAATGCTCGGACATGAAAAGCTCTATACCCTCTTTCTCTTCGTCGTATTCTCTTGGGTATCTGCAATAATCGTCACATATTGCCTTTTTTACCTCTTCTATGATCCTTGCCGCCTCATTTTGTAGACTTTCCATTTAATCACCCCTTATTTTTTAGGTTTTCTACAATCTGCTTTGTAATAGCGTCTCCCAGTTCGTTCTTGTTCTCAGCTTTGTACTTGGCGCTTGATACTGTGAGTATAGAGCCTAAGAAAGTGGCAACCGCTGTTATTGTAGCGCCTATTTCAGCCCCATAAGGCAAGCCCCATATTTTAAAGATTGCTATTACTAATGTTGCCGTTGCTGGTAATACAACCAGCGCTATAGCTTTAAGTATGTCATACATTTTATTGCTCATATTTATTTACCCCTTTACTTTTATTTTCTGCCCTATGTAAATCTTATTAGGGTTTTTGATCCCGTTAACGCTTTGCAGATACGCAACCGTTGTATTATACTTCTTTGCTATTCCGCTCAGCGTGTCGCCTCTTTTTACGGTGTAATATTCAGCCTTTGGCTTTACCAGTTCATTAACAAGTCGCTGGATTTCGGCATAATTATAGCCTGCCGCCTCTAGGTTCTTCTTTCTGTCGTCTCCGTTGCCCCATAGCCCGTTAATAACCTCATTTGCTATCTCTTCGTTGGTCTTGCGTGTGGTCTCGCTTATGGTCTGTCCCTCTAGGCTTATATTTTCGGTGGTCTGCTCTTCCTTAAAGGTTGATATATCCACGTGACCGCCTATACCCTCTAATAAGCCTTGGCTCGTGAATTGCCAGCCGTCCCACTCGATAGATGGAACATAATCGCTATACTTAGCCACCCACTTTTTATAGCTCTTAAGATCGTAAATGTTAAAACAGCTAGTAAACCAGCTTTGCGACGCATAAACCCCAGCCATATAGCCATATACCTCGATAGTCTCGCAAAAGGCATTTATTATCGCTGTGCGCTGGGCTTTTGTGAGCTTGCCATAGTCTGCACGCCCTTTGCCGTTGTTGCAGTTCTCGCTATCTATGTATATTCCAAGGTCTAGCGGTATAGGTTTGATTAGATCTAAGACAAAATGAGCCTCTGCCCTTGCCTCTTTTTCGTCTATCGCTTGGGTTACAAAATAAACGCCCATCTTAAGCCCTGCCCTTTGTGCCCCCTCTAGGTTTTCAGCTAGTTTCTTATCCTCGACAAGTTTTGCAGCTTTGCCATAGCCTCTATAACCGCATCTTATTATTACGCCGTCAATGTCTCTTAACTTAGTAAAATCAACCGCCCCGTTAAATTGTGAAATGTCTATTACCCTCATATTAGTTCAAGCTCCTTTGCCGTATAGTAGATTACTTTATTTTGTACGTTGTAATAGGTCGTCTTGCCTATTCCCTCGGTTTCTGCCTTTGCTTGACTGTAATGCTTGATAAAAATTAGATCACTTACCTTTCTATCCTCAGTATTCAGCCTCGCAAAGACTCGCTCTATTATTTCTACTCTCTTAGTGGCAACAAGTAGCGCCCTAGTGTCTTTAACCTCTTTGAGTAATTTCTTGGTGGCGGTATAGTCCATAAGCTCCGTTTTAACGTATTGTTTTACGTGCCACGGCAATTTGTATTTTTTATCCATTCTCACCCCCTATTTTTCTCCTTTTCCATATTTCAGCCTCGCATTTGTCTGTGTCTTTTACACATTTTTTATTGTCGCAGGTGGGGCAACATACCACATATTTTAATTTTTCTATTTCTTCAAGTGTCATTTATTCCTCACTTTCTTTTTATTCCTAACCATCGTATCAAATCTTTTTTACAATCCTTACACAGATCAATCTTTAGTCTATCTGGATAAGGGTGGCAGTCTTTAATTATTTCATATCTCCACGCTTCATCTTTATCGGGTTCGTACTCAAACAACTTTATAGTTTGACCGCATCGGTCACAGATTTTAGCATCACTCATTTGCTCTCACTCCCCTCTATCTGCTTCTATGATGGTTGGTGCATCACATAGGAATACTCCATCAACTAGATGTACAGTCATAAGTGATAAGTCATTTCTATCTATCAAATCTCCGTGTCCTTTAGGAAGTAATGTTCCATGACGCACAGCGTGAAGCACATCTGTAACATGGGTTCTATCGTCCATATACTTTTTATAAATTTCATCTGGTATCTTAATCACTATCTCCATCAGTATTTACCGCCTCTCTTTTAAACCAAGAATAAAGTTCGATATAGCACGAATCACATAAATCATACCCACCTTCTCTGCCGATACCCGATAAATGTAGTTTTCTTTTAGTAGGATAAATAATCTCTTTCTTGCATCTATCACAATATGTTTTAGTTTCTGTCATCAGTGTTTATCTCCTCAAAAATCTCTCTTAATTGTTTATGTTCGCTATACAATATCTCATGTCCATCCACAATATCTTTTGAGAAATCTCTCAAGCACGCTTTGAATAACTTTTCTGTTATGCTAAACAGATGCTTGATGTCATTCAACTTTCTCAGCCAATCCGCTATATTGTGGTAGTTGTCTGCCCATTCTCTATTGATCGCATACAGTTCGGGATCGTCAGCAAATATCTCACAATTTCTTTCGTGACCGCTTGCCACTTTCTCACAGTGCTTTATAGCCTCGTCAATAGTCATTATTTCATTTGTCATTCTCTCACCCCCTCACCAGTCCACCGCCAAATCAATCTGCGTGCTGTTAAACTGTGCAAAGCTCCCAGTATCGCACACTATCGCATAACCTAGCGATGTTTCTAAAATTGTGCCTTTTGGTCTTATGCTTAGATCAGCGGCGCACATAACATAACCGCCTAAACATTTCGCGCCGTCCTCGCGTATATAAAATGGGTATTCCTCTGTCGTATAACCCATATCGCGCATATTTTGAATAACTTGCCCCATTGGTAGGTTGTAATACGTTTCCTTACCGCTCACCCCGTAAAATACGCCGCTAGACTTCGTAAGGTGCGGGCGTTCGGGGTATGGTGCATCGGGTCTATACTCGGGATAGTCTGCCGCATAAGAGTTAATCGGGATAAGTAGTATTAAGAATATTGCTAAAAGTTTCCTCATACCTTTACCCCCTTAACTATTTGATCTATAAGACTTAAGGCGTTATCCTGTTTCGGTCTTTCTTCGTTAACGCTCCATTTTCTTATAAGTGCTTTCCAGTTTCTAATCTTCTCGCCGTTGCTCATCCAGTCTGCCGCCTCGTAATAGCCTATAAAGCGGTCAACGTCTACATTCAGATCATTAGCAAAAACATAAGTTAATATTTCGTCTCTCGTCGGGACTAGTCTAGTCTCTTCTATACTAGTCTTATCTAGTCTAGTCTTGTCTAGTCTAGTCTTATCTGTGTTTGTCTCCTGTTCGTCTTTTGCTTGTTTTTTGCTTGTCTTTTGTTTGTCTTTTGTTTGTCTTTTGCTTTTTTCTAACAACAAATCGTCATTCAGTGGCAAGCCCTCGCCCAAGGTATAGGCTTTATTTGATTTAATTTTTAACCGTGCCTTATCCTCTATGTAATTTGTCCCTTTGTAGCGGTTAGCGCTTAAAGTGTTATGTATCCGCCAATGTTTGATTACTATTACGCCGTCGTCAAAGCCAATAATAAAGTTTTTGGCTTTGAGTCGCTCAAGATCATCCTCGCTAGCTCCCACAGTTCGGCATATCCTTTTAGGATTACCCACAAAGCCATCATCATCCGCCCGCAAGTTCAAATGGAAATATAGGGCTTGCGTACTTAGCGGCAATTCTAAAAATGCATCCGTGTCAACAACGGTTAGGCTTATCATTCGTTTAGTTGCCATGTTTTGGTCTCCCTTATTTCTATTTCTACCCCCTCGCTATCAGTAAAGACGGGTTCTAATATAATTCGGTCAATGCAGGTCAAATTATCGTTTTTTATCACTCCTGCACACACTAGCCCATCTATAAGCCCCTTTAATCTGTAATTGTCTAGGTCTCTCCGCTTATTTTTGAAGTGCGGCTTTACCAACAGCGTCACGGGGTAGCCCCCTTTGTACTTATCCTTAACTGTTAACGCTATAATCTGCTTTTCGCTCTGTTTTATATGGTTTGCCTTGTATAAGCTGCTCCGTTCCTCGCGTATATAGTCATTCCAGCTTATAAAATCGTAAGGTATGAATATCTTCATTTTTTCCTTGCTCCAATAATTAACGGAGTAATTAAGATCAAAAGATTAACGCCCATGATAATTGCTGGTATTACTGAGTCGCTATCCAAACAGCAAGCCATAAATAAAAAGCAAATAACGTTAGCCCCGTAGAACCCGCTTATTATTTTTTCTCGCATACGCCTTATACTCCTTTATTAGTTTCTGCCGTTCTTCTACAACGGTCTTATTCGGTCTTAGTTCTTCGGTGCTTGCTTGTATCCTGCGCCTGCATCTGCTCACGCTCTCAAATTGAGCAATGCCGTATATTGTTCTATACCTCACATCACTAAAAACCTTTTCAAGCCATCCCGTTTTTGGCTCAACCCCTGCCGTCGTTAAAATACTCCACACATAAGCGGCGTATAACGTCATATCGTCACCCCTTGCCGCCTCATTTTCTTCTAGTATCGCTACTAGCACATCCTCTAACTTATAAAGGTTCATTATTTCCCCTTTCTCGCCTCTTTCCTTGGCTTTTTATTGTCTACCCTTATACTTGTTAGGGTAAGGGACAAAATGCCCTAGAAACGCCTATAAATAATTCTTGCCATAGCGTGCTATAAAGTCGGGTATAGTCTTGTTATAGTGGTCTAAATATCTGCGCTCTGCCAGCCGCATCAAAGCCCCATCAAATGCTGTATTCCTGTCGTGTAAGTCCCTATGGCAATCTACGCACAGATAAACCCAAAGCCCATCTATTTCAGCCAATTTCCTATTAGCTGTGCCGTGTATGCAGTGGTGGCGCTGTAAGCCCGTCCAACTCCCGCATTTATAACAAACTTCTTCATTGCAAATAATGCTACTAGTCATTTCTGCCCCATTCCCTTTCAAGCTGTGCCTCTAATAACTTAAGTTTTAATTTTGTTATGTTTATATGTTCTTGATTAGCCTTATAATTTGCCTCTGCCGCGTCTCTCTCAAATCTCTTATTTGCGACTTCGGGCAGCCCATAGATTGTCAGATTGATAAAGGTGACCGCTATATTCTCAGCTTTCAGCTCTAACGCTTTCTTAGTAAGGCATAATTTATAATCTCTTTCAGCCTCTGCCAGCGCCTCACCATTTCGGGCAAGCTGTCTAATGCTTTGATCTAATTCGTTGGTTAACTTTATAATCTGCTCGTATAAGTCCATCTCTTACCACTCCCGCGCGTTTGGATAGAGCCTTTTAAGGATCGATATAAGCTCTCTCCCCTTATTCCATTCATCCTCGTATTCCGCCTTTCCATCTTCTTTGACTACAATGTCATCCATAAGCGCGCTCATTAAGATAGACAAATCTCTATATGCATCCCGGAGTCCGTTATATTCTTCTAGCGTGATAGTGACCATTGTAGGGCTAGCGCTTGCTATTCTGCGGTTGATCTGCGTGTTTTTTACTTCTTCCTCTGCTTTTGCGTCTGCTATCATTTCTGTAATATCGTCCATATTTACCCCCTATGCTTAAATGGTAAGTCGTTATCGACATCCGCAGGAACGTCTATATAGCCCTCGCTTGCTGGTGGCGTTTCTGCTTTCTTACTTTCGGCAAAGTCTATTTCCTCGGTGATTACATCGGTTGTATAGCGCTTTGCACCGTCCTTTTCGTATGATCCTGTCGAAAGTCTGCCAGCAACTATTATTTTTGTTCCCTGCTTTAGATACTTAAGAACAAAATCAGCTTGTTTGCCAAATGAGACGCAACTAATAAAGTCTGCATCCTGCTCGCCCTCTTTCTTATATTTGCGGTCAACAGCTAGTGTAAAACGGGCGTATGAGTCGGCTTTTCCCTCGGGATCTCTTGTTAGCCTGCCACTAATTATTACTTTGTTCATTGTTTCCCCTTTCCAGTAGGTCAAAGATTTCTTTTACTTTAAAGTCGTCTATTGTGATCTTTTCCAGTTTCCTTTTATCGCCCTTAAGCCAAATGCCAGCCAGCGCCTCTACATCCTGCCCGTATGACTGGTAAAGCCCCACGCGATAAAGGTTTAATTGATACTCTAAATATTTAATATCTAGGTTTGACGTGCTTTTTATATCTGCAAGGGTTAGCACTCCGCCTATATTTGCCAATAGGTCAAAAGTACCTGCCAAAACGGGACGCCCCCCGTTAAAAATTAAAATAGGTTGTTCATTCAGTAATGGGGTTATGTCGTATTGCTTTTGTAAAAACTTAAATCCTCTAACTTCGTCCGCGTAATCGGTCACTTCCTCGCCCTTGCAGTACCTTTCTATTGTCTTGTGAATACTTGTTCCGCGTCTTGCCGCATTGTTCAAAATAGCGCGGTCTATGCCTGCGTATTTATCCTTAAAAAGCGGGTGCAACTTCATAGCGGTTGTTACGCTGGGGACTATCACCCCATCCGCTAAATATGTATGGCTCTCTTCGTCAAACTCTAGATCAATGCCTTGTATTTTCATATAAAGTCCCCTATCTTCATTTGTTCGTAGTTTAAAAAGTCCTCTATGGTCATTTGGTCGTCTAATTCTGCCGCTAGCATTTCGTTTTTGGCTCTCTCGTAAAAATTGCGGTCAATTTCAAATCCAAAAGCACTACGCTTTAATTCTTTGGCAGCTCTTAAGGTTGCCCCGCTCCCACAGCAAGGGTCTATTACTACGTCGCCCTCATCCGTAAAGGTTTTAATTAGTTTTTTCAGCACCTTAACGCTCTTTTGTGCTGGATGTATCTTTGGAATGTCCTTGCCGTCCTGTTCGTACTCAAACCAGTTAAAAACCATCTGCCCCGTGCCTTGGATATTCTTCCCGTTCTCGTCTACCTTTAGCCCATTTCTAAACTTCGGCAACTTATCGCGGTAAAGAAGTAATGCATACTCTGTAGCCCCTACGACTCGCATATTCGCCTTTAAGACTTGCGGGCTGTAATTCTTTATGAATACTAAGGGTTGGTACTTAACAAAGCCGTGCTTTGCCGCCGCATCTATCAGTGTGTGGAGCTGCTCGAACGAACAGAAAACAATCATGCAGGGGCTATCACTAGATCTGCCCCTAGGTACTGGGCGATTATCTTCTTTTTTCAGCATTTTTGAACAGAAATGGAAATACTCATAAAGGTTAAAATTGAAGTCGCTGTTAAATGCCGCCTTTTTTGCGAATTTGCTTTCGCCATTCTTATTGTCGCCGCCCACGTACCACATAGGATTGCTACCATAGAAATTAGTGCCTACGTTGTAAGGAACATCTGCAATAATCAGTTGGGCGGGTGGTATGGCATACTTGCGGTAATTCTGCATACTGTCGCGGTATATCTCGCATTTGAGCCTTTTCTTATGACCGTTAACTATAATCTCGCCCACGTATAACCACCTGCCTTTTTTGTTATTCCGCTTATTGCGTGTTGTATAGCGCTTGGGCTTACTCCTGCCTTTTTGCTAGCCTCTAAAATGCTGTTAAACATTTGATTAGTCTCGACACATATAACCGCAACGTCATTTCTACGCTGTTTTAACTGTGTATATGAATGTTTGATGTTGTCGCTATGTGATACCCATTCAAGATTAGAAATATTGTTATTATCTTTCCTACCGTCTTTATGATTAACGTCTCTATATCCGCTAGGATTATCTATGAAAGCCATAGCTACTAATCTATGAACAGTACAAACTTTATGCCGCCCGTTAACGCTTAATGAAACGGTTAAATAGCCCCCATTTTGATAATTTTGAGCCAATATCTTATTGTTTCTTAAGGACTTTATACGCCCCATATTTGACGCCATATAATAGCCCTTATAGCTCGGTATATCTCTCCATATTTCCATATCATTTCACCTTTATTTTTACGCTTGCCTTAACGGGTGATATTTTGGCGTAAGCGTCGTATATATCGGGTAATTCAGCCTTTAGCGCCTTACTGTCTACAGTTTCCCTTGTGGTGGCTCGTGAATAGGTAATAGTAAGCTCGTCGTTATCAACGCTTAGAATTCCCTTGCTCTCCATTTCAGCAGCCAGCGCCGCCCTAAGCTCATCCTCTTTCGCCTTTATTGCCTTTGCCTGCCTCTCAAACTCCGCTAGCTGGTGGCTTATTTCCTTAACTAACACCGCTTTACCATCCATGACCTCTAAATAATCCATCACTTAACCCCCTTATATTTTGTAATAAAGTCGCTAGCGCCCTGCATCGTGAGTTTGCTAAGCCATTCCTCGTCTAACTCCTGCCCCATCTTTTCAGCTATCGACTTGCAAAGGGCTATTTGTTTCTCTGTCGCTGGTTTCTCGACTTTTTTATTTGCAGGTTCTGCGGGGCTATCCTTTTCGGGATCATCACCAGTCGCAACTAAAAAGGTATTAGCTAAGTAATACTTAAGCGCTCCCGTATAAGCCTTATAGCCTGCCTTGTCGCCCTTATCCAGCGCCTCGCCTGTTATTACGGTCTCTTCACTAAATCCCGTATCTATGTCGGTCAAAATAAACTTAAGTTTAGGCATCCGCCCGTTGCTCTGCTTTTCTGTCCCCTCAAAAAGGTTATATTCAAGTTCTGTAAAACTAAGTTCTAGCCCTGCATCGCTTAAAAGCTCGGTAAAGAGTGCCTTATACTGAGACTCAGAAAAATAACTATAATGATCGTAGTTGTTATTTCCCTCTTTCTTAAGCACTCCCTTTGATTTCAACGCTTTTCTTAACGCGTTCTTCTTCTGCTGTAACTTCGCGTTATACTCTGAATAAATATTTTCCATTTGGTCTATTCCTTTCTATGATTTGCATTTTGCCTGCCTTATCCGCTCTAGTTCCTCGGTGCTAAAATAGATTGTGGACGTTCTGCCGCCCGTCCCGCCTTTCCAAGCTACTATTTGCCCGCGTGAGCGGTAGATCTGCATTAGTTCCTTTCGGTTAAACCCCATTTCTACAAGCTGGGATAAAGTCATTATTTCTTTTGGGTATTTCATATCTTGCACCCCTGCAATATTTGGCATTTACGCAAGTTGATTCGCAAAAAAAATAGCCTCGGGATCTGTAATATCCAACGCCTCTATTATTTTGCTCATTTCGTCCCTTGTAAAAGCCCCGTCATTTTTGATCTTGCGCCACAAAGTCGCCTCATTTATACCAAGTATTGACGCAAGTTTTTTTTGGTCTATATCCTTAAGCACCATCTGCGCCTTTAGGCGTCTTTCGTCAAAATATAGCACGTTCTAACGGTCTCCTTTCCATATATTGTGATTTGCTAGCTCTCACAGTTTCCATTATAGCAATAATTTGCATAAATGCAAGTACTTTTTTTATTATTTTAGTTTTTGCTTGTAAAAATATTCTTGCAAATATGCAAAATATAGGGAATAATAAGCAAAAACCTTTAACTGTTTTTTATTAGAAAGGTGGTACAAAATGGATAATTTTTTGAGACGTCGCAGGGAAGAGCTTAACCTTACCTTGGAAGAGGTCGCCGATTATGTGGGCGTTTCTACTAGCACGGTTTCACGTTGGGAAACTGGTTTTATCGCTAATATGAAACGGGATAAGATAGCCCGCCTAAGTGAAATATTAAACATAGCCCCATCAAAAATTACTGGATGGGAAACCGTAAAAGTAGAGAATAACGGAAACATAAAGGATTTTGTTCTTAGAAGTGAAGAGTTAGATCTAATTTTGGAGCTTAGAAAAGAACCCCCCAGCACTTTAGAGGATATTATAAAGTGTATGGAAAAGATAAAAGCTATACAAGATAGGGCAAAAAATGGCGACAAAGTATAAGTACAACGAAAAACGCAAAGAATGGTATACGCTGGTTTATGATGGGACTTTTACGGAGTCGGGCGAAAAACATAGAAAGCGCATAAGCTCTAAAAAGTCCTCTAGGGATTTGGAAAACAAAGTAGCCGCATTTAAGGCGGGGCTAGTTAATACTATTGATAAAAATATCACGCTGGGGGACTATGCCGCCCAGTGGTTAGATCTGTACGGCAAAAACAAAGAATTATATACTGTTATGCAATATAAAACAGTAATAAATCACTTAGAGCTAATATCTGATATTAGACTTTGTGACTTAACACGCTCGCACATCCAGCAAATAATAAATATAAATAGCTCGCACCCCTCAGCTTGCAAAAATATAAAAAAGGTAACTAAGCTTATATTAGATAGCGCCGTTATAGATGGTTATTTGCCCGAAAATGCCCCGCAAAAAATCCTTAAACAACTTTCTATGCCTGCGATTTCCAAACGCTCTAAAGAGGCTTTAACGGAGTTGGAGCGGCACGCATTGCTTAATTGTGACTTGCCGCCGCAGGAAAAAGCCTTGTTGACGCTTTTATATTATACTGGTATTCGCAAGGGCGAAAGCGCCGCCCTCACTGTTAATGATTTTGATTTTAAAAAAAACACCGTTTCGATCAATAAAGTTATAGTATGGGGTAATAATCAGCCAGTGCTAAAAGAGCGCCCTAAGAGTCAAAACGGAGTGCGTGTTATACCCCTCTGTAAGCCTTGTATTTGCGTCTTAAAAGATTATGTGACAAATTGCACGGGTGACATTGTTTTTTCAAAAAATGGGGCTTATATGACCGTAACAAGTTATAACACGTTGTGGCGGCATATAATAAACTCTGCTAGTGAGTATGCAGGGCAAAAGCTGGATATTACACCGCACCGCCTTAGACATAACTTTTGTTCGTTGCTCTGCTACCAAGTTCCAAGGATCAGCACGAAAACAATAGCTAAGCTGCTTGGTGACACCGAAACCATGGTATTGCAAGTATATTCGCACATAATGGATGATAAAGAAGATATAATAGGCTCGCTTAACTCAGCTTTTGACATAAAATAAAAAAGGTCTTTGGCAACTTGTAACCAAATTGTAACCAAAAACCTTTTTAAAGCCCTATTTTGGGCGTTCGCTCTATATCAGTAATGAATATTTACAGCATTTTAGCCCATTCTTTATATATGGCTATTTGGCGGCTATTTTAGCCGCCTTGCCTTATTTTTAGCCGTTTCAACTTATGTTTATTAGTGTCTATTTATGTCTATTATTTGTAATCAACTCGTAACCAAAGCGCCCTTTTTAATCAACTTGTAATCAACGTGTAATCAAAATCAGCCTTTAATGTCCGCCCTTATAAGCCTTTTTATATACGTCTGCACTCCCTCGCCCTGCTTGATCTGCTCCAACGCCTCTATTATGTCCTTGTCGTTTTCTTTGTTCAATTTTATATAATATCTCTTTGTATGATCTGCGTCATATTTCATACTTCTTTTACTCGCCTTGTTATCTGTCATAATTTCACCTTTGCCCTTTCTCGGGGGCTTACGCCCCCTGTTTTTATATTTCTTTGCCCTCTTTAAAGCGTCCTATTAACAACGCCCCCGCATTGTTCTGCTCTCTTATACAGCTTACAGCACTTAAGGGACTATATACCGAGAATGTTTTGCCGTTGCTAAAAGCAAGTATTTCATTCTCTGTGTGTTTGCTTTCTGCTAGCGCCTTTTCTCTTGTTTCGCTCCAGCGTCTGTATAATTTAATATTTTCCATTTTGCCCGCCTTTCCGCCCCCTTTCGGGGGCTTGTAATTTATCTGTATTTTGCCGCTTGTGGGCTATAATTAAAGTAGTTTATTGCGTTTTGCATCTGTCCGTATGTTGCGCCCGTTCTGTCGTGAATCTCGTTTAGATCTGCGCCTATGATGTTATCTAAACCCTTGCTTATTACAAGGGCTTTAATTTCTTTTCTTACCTCGTATGCTGTCATTTGTTGCCCCTTTCAAAACTGTTTATGTGTTCCTTGTGATTATATATTATCATAAGTACGCACTTGTGTCAATAGGAAAAATAAAAAAGAGCAACTTTTTTTAGTTGCCCTTTCTTCTATAGTGTCAATATTCCACCATTAGATATCCGTGTCCGCTGGTGGTATTCATTGCGCTACCAACATTTGACGCATTGACGGTAAAAGACTTGTTATCAGCCCCATAGGTAATACCCACAGTCTTAGCCTCGCCCCCTGTGTTAGCTGGTGAGCCTGTGCCAGTGCCAAAGGCTCTAGCGACTCCCCATATAAGAGTATATTGGCTTGCCCATCCATTATCATCGTTACCTTCAAAATAAGCCATCGTTATCTTTTTAGGCGTTTTCGACAACTGGAATGTTCTACTGGTTGTTCCATCGCCAGCGCCAAATGTTATCAACTCGCTGTTACCGCTTGCGCTAACATTTGCACCAAACAACTTACACCCTACACCGCTGTAGCCGCTTGCTATTGATATATTTGTACCGTCATAGTAAAAATATGAAGTGTCATAATTGCCGTGATTATCATTCCACGACCACGATATGCTGTACTTGGTGGCGCTGATTTCGGTCATTGCCTTTTTCATTTCCGCAACGTCAATAACCTTATATACTTGGACTGTGCCAGCATAATACGCAATATATAAGAGCTTATTGTAGTTGCTTGGTAAAGCACCACTTGCGCCATTGGTGGATAGTATCTCTGTCCACGTATAATCAGCTAGGGACTCCATACCGCCGCCACCACCACCAGCGCCGCCCTCTATCTCGTATATAGTGCCATCAATTTCCACAGTCTGTAATGTGTCGGTTGGTGTTCCGCTTGGATTTGCGATAACACTTGAACCACCGCCACCACCAGCCGCCCACGTGCCATCACCCTTTAGGTATTTGTCTGCGTCGTTAACGGTTGGAGCTGGGACTAATCCAGCCGCTCCTGCGGTCTGTCCGTCTGTTCCTGTAAAGGCACTGTATGTGGTATCTGTGGCGCTTATCGTACCATCTGGTGCTATGTGGATGTTATCTCCAGCGGTCAATTTATCCTGTTTGTCGTCTCCTATGCCCTCGTAAGTACCATCACCATATATTTTAAGTGGTGCATCCGTTCCGTTAACATTTGTAGCACCCGCAAAAAATGCTAAATTAGTAGTTCTTGAGAGTCCACTGTACGCAGTACGATTAACCGCTATATTGACACCGTTCATTATATTGTTGACGGCTTGTGCCATCGTTGCAGGAGCTTCAGCGGCAAACATATTATAGAGAATATGCCCGTCGTGTGTGTGAGCCATCCAGTTTGAGCCATGCACATATACAAAACAACTTGCATACCACGTCGCATTGTTAAAGGTAAATTCATAAGCATAGTTTTTATACAACATATAATTGTTGTCGTCATATACCGCTACATTACCACGATAATAACCAGCGTTATAAATCAAATTGCCGTTACCATCATAAATGGTGTGCTTTGTTGCATCTGCGTTGGTTGAGATAAAAATAATTGCTCCTGTATACGTCCTCCCAACTGTGGTAGGTGTAAACGGCATATCACCACCATTTGTCAAAAAGTCGCTTGCACACGCAATGCAGGGTAAATCATTATCTTTTTCAACAAAGCAATAAGGCTGGTCGTTTCCTATGTGTTCTGTTACCTTGTAATCAAAGTAATAATCGGGATCACAAACAAATCTAGGCGTTGATAGGTCTTGCTCTCCGTATAGGCTTTTGTTAGTCTCTTTGAAGTATTTAAGCGACCCGCTAGCCGCATTGATTATCTGTTTTCTCCCGTTCTGCGTTATTGTGACATTACGTCCTGCTACTAGGTCGGTAGCCTCTAATTTGTTGTTAAGGGTTGCGCCTAGATCAGCGCCGTTTAGTGATATGTTCGGGACGCTTAGCCGCTGGGTAGTTATATCGTAAACCTTTGAAAAAGTCCCGTCTGCCCCGTTATTTGATACTAAAATGCCATCCTTAGAAAACTTAATTACGTGAGTCGCCGCACCTATCGGGATGGTGTCAAGCAATAGAATATCATAGCCCCTATAAACCACATAAGAGCCTTGCAACAAGTCATATATTTTATCAATGCTGTTTTTTACTTCGGTTTTTACCTCTCCAACTGATTCTTGTACTATGCCCTTAGTGTTGGAGTTAACTTTTGTCATTAAGCCGCTCAAAGTATTTCCAAAATTGCCAAAAGTAAGATTAGCGTAAGACTCTGTTATAATGTCCCACTCATAGCCTATAACTTGGGTAGTGATATTAACGCCTATTCGCTCATCGATGACTTGTATAACGTCGCCTATGTCTTGCACCTTTTCGGGCTTGCCCTTAAGTGAATAAGTAATCACTGGGTAGCAAGTTTTATTTACCAAAGTTTGCGCCTGTGCCCTTAGATCAGCAATAACCGCTGCTTGGTATTCTTCCTCGGTTGTATAATCATCCTCATTTATATCTTGGTTTATGGTGACTGCCTTAGTATATGGCGTTGAATATTGTACGTCAGAATATACATACAATTCGGGCAATAATATTCCGTCCTTGCCTACTGGTAATATTTTGGTAGCTACTCCGCTAAATTCATAAGAGGCGGTTAATTCGTTTAGATTTTTTGCATAACGTATAGTTACCCCAAGATCACGCCCGATTGACTTATTAACCGATATATCCCAATTATCGCGCACTAAGTAGCCGCCCCAACGCTCTATAACTGTCCCTATCGCCTCGCCCAAGCTCTTTCTAACGCATCTAAAAGTGTTAAGGTCTGTTATATCGCTATGCATCGTAAATGGGCTTGTGGAGTCCGTAGCGGCGTTAAAATGGTTAAGTGCTTGCTCACATGTTAAATCAACGGCGTAAGAGTCCGCAATAACTAGGTTTTCGCAGTCATAAAAGACATGACGCGCCTTAACCGTTATCCTATCGCCTTTTCTTTGGACTTGGTTATTTATTCTAAAAGCCTGCTCGCCCTGCGGGGTTGGAGCTATAATTATATTTCCCTGCGTCAAATAATCATAGAAACGACTTTCAGCGGTTAGTTCAAGCGTAAACTCACCATTTACATTATTTTTTACTCTTGCTTTAATAGGGACTATTACCGCGTCCCCGTTGCTGGTATAGTCCCTATCAGTTGGTTTAAATACTCTTATCATATTTTTAGCCTTTAAAAACGTTTTTTTCTAGCGCTGTTACGCGCTGTTCTATCACTGGTATTCTTGTAGCAAAATCATTGTGTTGCCGCACTTCTCTAGTTAATTCCTCTAGTTTGGTGTCTTGTATTGCGTTGTGTTTATCTAGTTCGTTTTGTATTTTGTCGTTGCCCTGTTTTGTGGTTAATACTGTTCCGATTAAGGATATAACCGCAACCCCCAAAGTAGAGCAAATCGTTATTATAGTATTTGCCATTTTTACGCCGTCCTTTTCCACATATAAACAGCTAAATAAGGGTTAGTAATATCATTCGTACCGCTTGCGCTTATGCTATGTGTATGTCCCTCACCGCTACCAGCGCCGCCCGTATAGGATGGTAATGTTGTGACATTGTGAGAATGTGCGCCCTCGGGTACTCCCGTTCCGTCTTGGTTTCCCGTTTGGTAGCCAGTCCATACCTCATCCGATACTGAGCCTTGATCGCCCTCGCCTGCATCGGACTGGGTAAAGCCCGTTACATAATAGGTATGTGTATGAGCGCCACCCTCTGCCGCTGTTCCGCTCAATTCTGCAATATAATGGTTGTGGTCGGGCATTTGGTTAACCGTTAGAGCTGTCGCCCCACTTGTACCGCTTACAGATAAAGACTTACTAAAAGCGCCGCCCGTACTTCCTGCCATGTGCGTAGATCCTGCACCAAGTAAAAACTTTTCTTGGATTGCTACCCACGTCCCGCCAAATAGTGACGCGGGACTGGTAGAATTAACGCTCATATAAATAGACCCTACGGGGTATATAGTCTCCCATATATTATTTATTTCGCTTTCCTTAGCCGCTAACGCTTGATTTACAGCGTGTATGGATGGCGCGTTATTATGAGTGTTCGCAGTGTTAGCTAGTGAGTCTATAACCTTTGCAATAGAGGTTAAAGGTACTTCCGCAACTTTTTTAATCCAAGCGCTAGGACTCGACGCGCTTTCGTAGCCCTGCGGCAATGTCCCGCCGCTCCATCCGATCACGCCGCCCGCTGGGACTGTTGGGGCGTCGCCCGTTTCTCCCTTGTCGCCTTTTGCGCCTTTGATAAGCAATGTTTTAAAAATTAGATTTCCCATTTTTACGCCCTCTTTACTTCGTACAATATATTAAACTCTCCACGCATAAGCGTATATGTTCCGTTAAGATACATTACCAAATTGTAATAATATATACCCACTGCAAGCCCTGCGGTCTGTGCTGGGCTTATATTTACGGCATAGGTTTTAATGTCGCCGCTAGTCTCCACTAGGGATATACCGCTCCCGCTTGTTGCGGTTATTACTGGGCTATCCCCGTACTCTTCAGATACGACAAAAGCAAAAGTTGGGGTGCTATCAGCGCCCACAATTTGAAAATTAAATTCCAGCGTGTCGCCTCGCACCATTTCTATATTTTGATTTATGCTATTTATGTAGTCTTGCTTGTTAATCATTTATAGCCACCTACTATAATCCTCTACCTTAAAATATGAGACATTGCCCCTTAAGGATAGAGTATTATAGCCCCTTTCGAAAATGATTTTCATTATATCGCCCTCGATAGATCTATTCAGAAAATTGCCCCGTAGATCTGTCGCGTTTCCATCTCGTCCTAGGACCACAGTTTGATTTGTCCCAAGTCGTGCAACTAGGATCATCACGTTATTTATATATAGTCTAATTATCCCCGATCCCGTAATTGTAATTACTGGTTTGCTTATCGTATTCCCTTTGTTCTCTAGATCTACGGCAACGCCTCGGGTATTTGAGTTATTAGCCTCGTAAGCTCGCGCCAAATAGTCATATTTAAAAGGTTGGACGTGATATTGTACTTCCGCGGTTTTAAATCTGCATAGTTTTTCGTAGTCTACGCTACTATAAGCCGCGAATTTATAATACTTGTCTAACTCATTGCTAAAAACTATTTCGCCGCTTTGGGTTAGGTAGTCTATAACCTCATCTACGTTATAATCTCCGTAAAGTCCCACGCTCAAAGTCTTATCATAGGCTTTATAACCCGTAGTTGTAACTATATCCCCATCACGCCCCGCTATCTCTTCGGTTGTGGTGCGCATTTGGGGCTTTGTGATAGGTGGTAAGCTCTGCACTAAAAGCCCGTTGATTGTCTTAGAGCTTATCCCGTTTATTATAATATATGGTCTCATAATGCCCCCTAAGTGTAAATTGCATCTGCTACCGTTTTTTCAACAAAAGCGCCCATCTGTTCGCTGTCAAGGTCAACTTTCATTTGGCTGAGTGCCTCTTTGAACGCCTTAACCATAGAATTAAATGTATATTCATTGTTTCCACTTCCAATTAGTCCGCTTATCTCGCTAGCAAGTTCCTTGATCCAGCCTTTATTGTTTTCCAATGGAATAATCGCCTCGCGTCCTGCCTCTCCGACTGTCGCTAGTGTCTCTTGATCTACAATTCCACCTTTTGCAAGTCTTGGCAATGATACACTCCCTATTGTACCGATAGAAACGTTAGGGATTTTATTTATTAAGCCAATAGCGCCGTTAATTGTGCTTATACCGCTGTTAATTGTGGACTCTATTACCGATATAACTCCGTTAATTCCGCTCTTTACAGCCCCGCCTATTGCGTCGCTTATCGTTGTTCCTAGGTTGCTAAACGTGTCGCTAATGTCGTCCCATAAGCCACTAAAAAAGTCTTTCCAGCCATCAAATACGCTCTTTATAGAGTTCCACGCTCCGCTAAATATTCCCTTAAACCAGTCCCCAACTCCGCTAAATATGCTTTGTATGTTGCTCCACATATTTTCAAAGTCAGATACTAGTGGATCTACAAGCTCAGTAATAAAATCGTCTATAATATCGGGTATCATGTCGACTATATCAACCCACGCATCATTTAAGCCCGTAACAAGATTATTGAACAAATCGACAGCGTTAGAAAGTAATACTCCCGCCGTGCCTTTCAGCGCGTCAATGAAACTTGTCATGATTGTAGGGACTAACTGAACCAATGTACTTATGATTGTAGGTAGTGCCTGCACTAATGCCATGAACACTTGAACAGCCGCGCTAATAAGCTGTGGAGTGCAAGAAACCAACGCGCTTATAACAGCGTCTATAATGGTCGGTATCTCAGCCGTTAGGCTAGTTATAATCTCGGGCAATGCCTCAACGATTGCGGTAAAGAGCGTTATAGCTCCCTCTAACAATGCAGGTATGCCCTCGGTTAAGGCTGTTATAACACTTGTAATAATCGTAGGGATAAGAGGTATTAACTCTTCTATCACAGTTGGCAAAGCCTCTACAATGCCCTCAAACAGCGATATAGCCGCCGTTATAATTATAGGTATAGCATTGACTAATGTCGTGATAATAGTCGTTATAATCTGTGGTAATGCCGCGGTTAACGATGATACAATGCTAGGTATCGCCTCTATTAGTCCATTAAAGAGGTCGATAGCCGCATCTAATACTAAAGGCAAATTATTAAGAAATACGTTGCATATAGTATCTATTATCTGCGGTAAAGCACTTATAAGATTAGTTACTACCGTCGGGATAGCCTCGACTAAAGCACTAAGCAAGGTTATTCCTGCGTTTAAAATGCTAGGCAGCTGATTAACCAAGGTTGTCACAATTTCGGGTACTATGTCCGATATTGTTGTAGTAATCTGCGGTAACATTTTAGTTATACCGTTTATTAGGTTGGTAATGATCATGCCGCCCATTGTGATAAATTGCGGTATTAGATTAGCTATCGCTGTTACTAACTGAGGAAATGCCTTGGTAATCGTTGCTATAAGGCTTGGTAAGTTTGCCGCAATGTTAGAGAATAGCACCTCTACCGCGCTTATTATCTCGGGTAATAAGTTACTAACTAAACTAGGTATTTTTTCTAACATAGTCGGCAAAATGTTTTCTACCAGTCCGCTAACCAATGTCCCTACATTCCCTATAACCGTTTCAACGTGAGGCAATACGTTATTGATATAAGTTATTAAAGAGCTGCTAAACTGTGAAATAAGCGTTTCTACATCTGCCGTGTCGTCAGCCATTCCCGTCGTTAAGTTGCTCCAGCTTGCTTGCATTGTGGATAGTGAGCCGCTTATAGTCTTTTCGGACTCTTCTAGCGTTGTCCCCATTATTCCCATGTGTTCCTGCACAACGCTAATAGCATTTACTATATTGCTAAAACTTGTATCGCCGTCCTTAACCGATATGTTAAGTTTTTCTTGTTCCTCGGTCATTTTAGAGGCATCGCTTATAAGCCTCTCCATTTCCTCAGTCGTGCCGCTGTAACCAAGTTTTAAGTTATCCAGCATCGTATAGTTGCCTTTAGCAAAGCCACTATAAGCATTTTGTACATCCTCGATGTTCGTACCTAGCTTATTTACATTGTCGCTCATATCGGTAATAGCACGGTCTGCATACTCTGCCGCCGCTGTTGTATCGCCGCCTAGTGATGATATAAGTGACGCACTAAAACTTGTAACCGTTGCAATGTAATCATTAGCGCTTAAGCCTGCCGTTTTGTATGCCTCGCTAGCGTTATTAAGTACGGTTGTTTCCGCATCCTTTAATTTGTTATATTCTTCGCTTACTTCGTCAACTGTTTTCCCTACATCGTCCGCGTATTGTTCTATTGACTTTCCACCCGTGCCAAATAGAGTCTCAACGCCACCAACTAATTGTTCGTAGTCGGCGTAACTCTCAATACTTGATACAGTGAGTTTAGCCACCGCCGCAGTAACCGCCGCAATAGCTGTCACAATGGCCGCAAGTGACGCGGTAGCCACTGTTTTTAAGCCCTCAAAGCCATTGCCTGCCTCTTCTGCCTTTTCTCCTGCATCCTCTATTTCGCTTCCTGCGGTCTGTGCGTCCTTTTCGGTCTCTTGGAGTCCTGTGTTCATGTCCTCTATGCTGTTTTCAGCTTTTACAACGCTTGTTTCTGCATTGTTAATTTGTGTGCGCATAGTAGACATAGCATTAGCCATAGACTCGGTTTTACCCTTTGACTCTGCAAGCTCAGCCCCCAGCTTTTCCACCTTGTCCGCTTGCTCTTGGTAAGCCTTTGAGCCTTTGCCCATGGTGTTTTCAAGCTCGACAAGTTTAGCTTTTTCTTTGTCGTATTCACTTTGTAACTTTTCGGTAGCGCTCTGCTGGGTCTTATATTGTGACTCCATCGCGCTATATTGGCTCTTTAAGTCCTGTATAGCGGTTTTCTGCTCTTTTATTTTATTAGTCAACTCTTGGTTTTTGGACGCGAGGGCGCTTATATCCTTATCGTTGCTGGAATACTGAGCGCTAACTAATTTTAGCTCGCTAGATACTTCCTTAAGTCCCGTTTGGATATTCTTAAGCGCTTTTTTATATTCGCTTTCACCAGTTAATTTTATTGATCCGCCAAAACTTGCCATATTTCCACCTTAAAACCATTCTTGACTTTTTAACAACTCTTCTTTTGTTTTTTTATAGGTTGTGCGATTCCAAAATAGCATTAACTCTAGATCGAAGTTATCTTTGTAATGCTGGTATATCCTATTAAACTCTCTTATAGTGAGTCGCATCGTCTCATGGTCGTTATATCCTAGCTTTGTTCGCCCTATAAACTTTAACCAAGAAAAATCAATTATAATGGGCGTGTATTCTTCTTGGATTATCCGTTTTTTTCGTCACTTTTTGACGCCTCTATAACGGTTGTATTTATCTTGTTTGCTGTTTCTTCAAGTCCCAACTGGGTTATTATTCGTCCTACCTGTTTTTCAGTAAAAAACTCGCGTTTGTCGTCGTGTTCTTCGTTGTACATGTCTATGCCCTCATTTAACATAGCTGTTAACCCAAACTTTAGCGCCTTTGCGTTTAGTTCCTTTGTTTTCCCGTCTGTAAGGTCGCCCCAGTGGTCTATAGTTTCGTATTCTTCTTGGATTATCTCCATTACGTTAAGGTTGAATACTAACGGGTATATTTTCCCGTCGTATTCTATCCCCATATTTTCCTTAATTCTTATCTTTTTCTTTGCCATTTTGCTAAAAACCTTTCTTAAAAAAAGGGCGCTACCATAACCTCGTAGGCTATCAGTAACGCCCCGTTAATGTTTAATTTATGCCTCGTCAACATAAACCGCATAAAGTGTAATATTAGCGGTTGGAGTATAAGGACTTGTTACATTAGGGCTTGCCGCATTTGGAATAGTAGCCCAGCCTGCTAACTCTTTGCCTGTTGGTGGTGTTACCGCTGTTGTTGGTAATGTTGTAGGCTGTCCTACTGTTACATCAACGTCAAGATCTGTGCTAGCCTCGCCGCCCATTAGATCATAAGTAACCCTAAAGGATGATGTGCCATCACTGAGTAATGTCTGTAAATAAGTCAGTGCATCGCTCTTTGAGTCAAACGTCTTGCCTCTGTTCCAAGTTCCGTCCTTAAGAGTAGCTACAACGCCCTCAATAGATGGGGTTGAAAACTCGATAGATTCGCCCTTAGTTGTCTCGTCACGGCTTGGCTCGCTAAACTTAACTTTAGGTAAAAACTCGACTTTATACTTATAAGCCCCGTTAACCATCTTTGTTACGATTCTACCAACGCCCACATACGGCGCGTTATCGTCGCTCTTTTTGATTACCTCTCCATCTATAAGGGTATGTCCCAGTAGTGGAGCAAATATAGAGTCGTCATCATCGGTAACGCCCATGGTCACTGTGCCGCTTGCGTATGATGTATCACTCTCAGCTATTGCATCGTCGCCGTAGAGTTTAGCGTCGTTATTACTAATTGATACTGAGCAACTTACAGCCTTGCCTAGAGTCTTAGCTCCGTCATAGGTTGGTGTTCCGTCTCCTGCCTCAGTAAGAACAGCCCACCAAATATTAGTTAATCCAATATTAGCCATTTTCTTTCTTCCTTTCGTTTAATTAGTTGGTCTTGCAAAACATAAAGTTCTATGGAAATACTTTGTATCTGTTTCGTACATATCGGGGCTTTCCCTGCTAGGTTGGTAAGTCCATCCCGCCCCCTCAAAAAGTGTTATTATACTGTCGATTAGTGTTAAATAATTCCCCTTGCTGTAAATATCGACGTCATAATATACAACGTCCCCTATTACTTGGTCATCACCTGCCAGCGCGTCATCTGCGCTCTGCTTTTGATAAGTGATATAAGTGTCATCTGCTCCCTCGTAAAACATAAAGTTATAAGGGACTTTTAGGACGCTTAATAGGGTTTCAATTTCAGCATTAAAACTATAAGTCATACTTTAGCCTTTCGGGATATATTTACTTTCTATGGCTTTCATTGCGCTTTCAATCTGCTTTTTCTTGAACGCTTTACGCATAAACGGGTGTTTAGGGTAATGCGCGTTAGATCTGCCGTATTCCGTCACATTAGCCACTAGCGGCGCGGGCGTTTTGCGCCCCTCGCTGTTGGTAAAGTAGCCATATATTGCTACTTTGGTCGCTACTCCGTCATCACTGGGCGTTTTATACGTCTTTGTGATTTTAAGGCAATGCATAATGTCGCTACTTCTCCAGCTTGCAGGGACTCCACTAACAACGTTTTGATAAACAATATCAGCTCCCGCCCTTGTCATATCTTCCAGCATTTTATCTACGTTGCCCTCTAAGGTGGCAACTTGCTTTAATATGTCATTCGGTAGCTCTTGCTTAAACTTTGCCATTAGTGAGTGATTTCCTTTGCCTGTATTTCAAGCTCAACGTTTTTATCGTCAATGTTATTCAAGTATTCGATGGAGTAAGTTTTACCGTTATACTTAATAATCATTTTTCTATCTATCTCCGTTTCGGGATAGCGTATTGTAAAGCGCGTAAAAGCCTTTTCAAAATCTGTATCATTTACTATTAGGGTATAGCCTCTAGTAGTCTTTACCTCTGCGTAGGTGGTAAGTATTAGAGTCTCAACGTTTGCAGGAAAGCCCGCCTCGTCTTTGCCTCTTGTAATCTCGTATATCTCGATTATCTTGTTATACTTACCTGCGTTAATCATAATAAGTTCCTTTGATGCATCCCTAGTATGGTATCAACCACCTTGTTAACATTGTCGCTTTCGACATACATAGTGCGCGTGTCATACATATCTTGTATTAACACATAAGCCGCTATTACTAAATCGTTATAGTTGTCTAATTCATTCTCGGGTATGCCCGTATATTGCATAATATAGTCTTTTGCGACTCCGTTAAGGATAGCTAAAAACTCCCTATCGTTTTCGGTCAACTCTGCAATTCTTAAATATTCCGCGATAGAGTCAACCGATATTTCACTTAATTTTGTTACGATCATACCGCACCCCCTATTTTTTAGTAGTGCGTTTCTTTTTTTCATCCTTACGGGCTGGGCTTATCTCTTCGATATAGCCCGCCCTTTTAAGGTCTTTAGCTATGGCGTCGTCGGGGATGTCTTTAACTTCCCCAACTACCATAGAAAAAGTGCCGCTAAATGTAACTAACGCTCTATACATAGTCGCACCCCCTTACTCATTAAGGGCATAGATTGCATATAGTGTTGTATTTTCAGCTAGCTTAATTTCGCTTATTGTCTCGGTTGCCTCACTTGTTACGCCCCAGCCAACAAAATGCTTGCCCTCGGGTGCTGTGAGTCCTGCGCCATCGTCAAGGGTGATAGTCTTGCCCTTAACGTCTGTTACTGGATCAACTGAGCCAGTTCCACCATTTGCGTTATATGTGATAGTCACCACTGAGCAATTAACGACAGCGCTAGCCTTTGCTGTTACGTCATAAGTTCCATTTTCTGTTATATCAATACTACCGCTTGGATCGATAGGGTCTGTATAAGCTACGGCAAGCCCGCCGCTTATCAGTTTAGCCGCCTCGGTGCTTTCTACGTCTCTAATCTCTCCAACGTACATAGATATATTGTCATTTGCAAAGCCTATAAGGGCTTTAATACGTGTATTTGACATATTGCGCCCCCCTTTGCTTAAGCACTAGCCATAACCAGCTTAGCGATCTTCTGCGCGTCCTCAACCTTGGCATCAAACTCTATCCAGCCTACTACTCCGATGGCATGCTGTGTTGCATACTTCTCACGGAGTACCTCGATTTCCATCTGCTCACTAAACTTTGTAGCAAGTCCTGTCATGTCGCCGTAATAGATAACGGTTGCGCCTGCCGCAATGTCGGGCATATTGTCGGAGACATATACATCCTTACCAAGTATCTTTGTACCAAATGGGCTTGAAATATCATCGTTAAGAAGATACTCGCCTGTATTTGCCTTAAGTGTTCTAAGTGCTGTACGTGTTGCACTTGACATGATAAAGATTGCGCCCTGCTGGTAGTCATCGATGATCTTATCGTGTAACTTGATAACTTCATCCGCTGTAATAGCGTTCTGTGCGCCTGCTGTTACAGAAAGTGTAACTCCTGCCTTAAGTCCCTTAACCTTGTTTGTTGTGTCTTTTCCGTTGAGCAGCTCATGCTCTACAAATCTCTTAATAGCGTATGCCATTCTATCTACGATAAAATCAACAAGGTTAAAATCAGTGTTGTTAATGAGACTTCTGGAAATAAGCACCAGCGCACCAGCTAAAAAGCCCTCAAGGTCAACAGTTGTAAATGATCCAACTGAGCCAGCCAACTCCTCAAACTCTGTAGCATAGTCAACTGTAATGGCATGTTTGTCCTCATCGTAGTAAGGAATTGACAACTTGCCCTTAACGTTGTACTTACTGGACTTGTCAAGGATAGGGCAAATATTATAAACCTTTGCAATAATCTTGTTTGCGATAGTAACTGGAATAATTGCACCGTTGCCGCTCTTTTCAAGGTTATAGTCCGTTCTTTCATTAACAATTCCTCTTACATAAGCATCAAAGGCTCTTGCCTCTCCTGCCTCTCTTGCCTTGTCATCGTCGCCACATGCTCTTGTGTCGTCGTCTGCTGGGACTTCCTCGCGATCCTCTCCGATGTCGTCCATAATTCCAAGGGCGTCTTTAATCTTCTTTACGTCGTCCCTTATCTCTGCCAGCTCCTGCGCCTCTGCATCGGTCAGCTCGCGCTTTTCGGTTTCTGCACCGTTAACGATTTCTTCGGCGCGTGTTATGAGGTCGTTTTTTCTCTCAATAAGTGCCTTGTACTTCTTCATAGGTTTTATTCTCCTTTCATTTCCGCTATGATTTCTTTGTACTTTGTATAATCAACCGCGCCGTTATCGTCCGCGTGTTCATTATCATTGGTTGTTTCTTCGGCTCTTTCCTGCACTTCCTCTTGTGGTTCGTCCTCTATTTCTATTTCTGTAAACTCTTCGACTTCCGCAAGGTTTATATTTCCCCCGTTGGATCTTACAGTAACTAAAGTTCCATCGTATGCAGGTATTGCCTTTCTATTCAGTAAGCTAACCTCGTATAATTCTAGGTCTCTCACGTTTCGCACTGGTAGCCCGTCCTCTTCGGTTATTGTCACGCCGTTTTCAACGTCCGCAAAGCCAAAGCTCCAGCCTACTAGATTACCCTCTCGGGCGTCCTTTGCTACCTCTGCGTCGGTAATTGTTGCCCTTGCATGGAGTCCTATATTATCCTCTTCTAATTTAAGGTTGCTATCTGTTCCGCCTAGGTCTCTATCCCAGTTATGATTTAATAATATTCTTACGTTTGGGTTATTCTTTAACGCTCTGCCAAAAGCCCCAGCCTTTATTCTTTCGACAAACTTTCCAAATCTATCTTGCAGGGTTTTCGATTTTCTCTCTACGGCGTTAACATAGCCCTCTATTCGGACGGTATCGCCTTTAACTCTTACGTGCATTTAAGCGTCCCCCTTTCCAAAGTATTCCAATGTTACATCCCCTGTATCACACCACGCATTGTTGGTTCCTAGTAGGGACTTTATTTGTGTTGGTGTTAGCTGGTAGGTTATTGGGGTTGCTAACTTATACACCACTTGCATATTATTATTGTTCAAATATGTTTTAAAGTCCGCAACATCTGCCGCAACGTCTGTTTTTATGTTTATACCGCCAAATGTGGAGTAAAGCGCAAAACTTCCATTTTCTTTAGTTGATAAATTGGAAGCACTCTGTGGTTCTAGTCCCTTAAATAGATTACTTGATGGTGTTTGCTCAACTCTGTAGATGGATGGGATGCTTATGTTAAACAAATTATAATTTTCATTTAGTCCCCAATTTTCATCGTTTGAACCTTCATAAGTAACTAACTCGTGTGTTACTTTCAACTCCCCACTCACCAAATCAATATATCCACCGTATACTTCTCCAGCCTCGGTTTGCCAAGATACTTGGATGGTTTGGCTGTTGGGGTTGTAGGGGGTGTAGGTGCTTGCGGTCTCGCCAACTTCCAACATTATGTTATTAAAATCAGCCGCCGCATTTGCATATATGCTTATTGTTGCCGCATCACCAGCCACTTCAAAGGTATTTTTCTTTGCACTTATATCAGCGGCATTGTCTGTTATTTTTGTGCCACCAGCATCATAAGCGGTTACTCTTATTCTTCCACTTGTTGCTGTGGTATTCCACGACAAGGTATAAGTGCCAGCCTTTATCATTAGAGGCATACTCTGCACCAAATAACCAGCCTGTGATAGTGTCTTATCCTCAATATTAGTAAGGTTTTTCCCTCTCACCCACGCATTAACCCCAGTATGTCCCGATATAGGGCAGATGTTTTCGTATGGGACGAAATCTTTATTGGTTCCATCATACTTATATACCATACAAGTTATAGTATTATCTGCAATATTACCAGTAGCAACTAAATATCTTATATACATAGAGGTTTGTTCTGTGAATGTAAACTCTTCATTACCTTCTTTAAAATATGACCTATCAGAATTACGAAGATTTAATACCATTTTATCTGCATCTGACCCAGACACATTTGTTTTATATCTTCCTGCTGGAAGCGTAACAGGAATATCAAAATATGAGTATCCCGTGGCTGTACCTGTTCCCTTAACACTTAACGCATTACCATCACTGTCATCTATGCGAGTATATGTTATTCCACCCATTGTATAAGTTCTTGCATTATCTGTTAATTTTGCTTTTATGTCAAATAAATTGATGTTGCTTCCCCCAACCCAAGGAGCATCAAAGCCGTGTAGGTCTTGAACTGCATCTATGTTGCAGATAAATGATGGCATTGGTAGGTCTGCGCCATCGCTGAATGATACAAGTGAGCCGCTAGCCTCTTTGAGTAGGTAGGCATTAGGTGGTAACTCGCCTTTAGCCAGCTTTCGGGCTAGTAGCATTTCGTAATAATTCATAAGCTAGCCCCCTATCTTATTCCATTCTTCGCCGTCAAAGTAATAAAAGTCGCCCGTGTCTAACTCCAAGAATAAGGAATTAGTAGCGCACTCGGTAGGCTTGTCATCGGTAGAAAGTCCTTTATACTCGTATTCGTCTGTTGTTCGATTATCGTTATATGTAATCATGATCTACTCCTCTATGGTCTCGCTTTCGTCTCCGCTTGAATCTACTGTTACCTCTTTTACATCGCCCGTGTTCGGCGTGTAATATGTCTTTGTTTCCACGTTGTAAAGAACGCTAGCAAGTCCAAGGTCTACCACGTCAAGCCCTTCTATTGCGTTCATATTCTCTTCTTGCCTTATTTCATTGATGGTCTTGAATCCCGTTTCTTTGGCGATCTTGTAAGCCTCGTAACGGTCTTTTATATTTGCCCTCACAATTTCCTTAACGTCAAACTCAAAGAAATACTTAGCCTTTTCTTTTTCTAGCAATAAATCGCGGTTTAGCGCGGTCTCAAATGCTTTTATGATGGGGTATATAGCCTCTTTGAACGTTCGTTCAAAATCGTTAGGGTATACGTGAAAAATATTGTTTATTTCGTCCTGCAAAGTCTTTTTTGACTCATTAAGCTGCATCTCTACTGAGCTGTTAGACGCCTCTTGAAATTCCAAGCCATCGTTAAGCACTACGGCATTTGTGGAGTTATTAGCGTATAGGTTGCGCCAGCTCTCTTTTAATAGATCTATAGCCTCTTGGTTAAGTTTCTTTTGGGACTTTATAAAGCCCTTTTTATTGCCGCCCGATTTGACAAGTGACATTTGATATAAAAGCGTGTTATAAGCTGTTTCTAAAGCCTTAGAAACCTCTTTACAGAGTCCCACGCCCCAAGCTCCATTTTTTGTATTTCTCAGCAACTTAATGAATTCATAGGGCTTAAACATATATGAATAGCATTCTATTTCGTAGTCCTTAAAAATGGGATTAGCGCTAACAAGGAAAGATATATCTATATCTTTTACATAATTAAGGCTTTCCACTTCGTTTCTGTGGTTGCGGTTGATGAGACAATAGCCGCCCTTGCCTAGTAGATAATCCTCAACCATTGCTTTTTTAAGCTGGTAGCCGTCTAGGGTGTCGCCCGTGTCGCCGTTTAGCATTGATACTCTTATATCATCGTCTACGGACTCCACTAGCCCCTTTTTGATCTTGTACAACTTCACGGGCATACTTGCGATAGTTCCTGCTATAAAATCAACCGCGCCGCTAACAGCTGGTAACGTCAACGCGTCCTCTCGCCTTATCGGCTCACCTCTTAATATAGCGGTCAAAAGTACGTCATTAACGTCGTTCGCATCTACCATGTTGCGGGTATTCAGTTTAAAAAATCTCGGTAGTTTCATATATGCCCCTTTCCACCCTTACAACTTAACATAAAATATAGGCCTGTTTTTCTCGATTTTTTCCGCAACAAAAAGAGGGACGGCTATACAGTCGCCCCCCTTTCCGTTCTTATGGGGTTGCCAGTTAAGAAGTAACTAGAAATAATAAACCAATATCATATTACCACTTAACCAGTATTATTTTTTCTCGATTTTTTCTCAAATTACTTGAACCGTGAATCCATCCCCAGTATTCAAGAAATAATCTTGCTCCAATAGGTAGCAAGCATTTATTAAGCTTACCACCATATCAACTTTGCCTTTAGACTTCTTTTTGTTAACGTATAGGTTTTTGTTAGTGTCGTATGTACACCTAGCATTTTGGAAATTGATTTCTAGTAGCTTATTTTGAGTATATGAAAATTCGCCGCTTAGGATCTTTTCTTTTAGTCGTTTAGTAGGTGGATGTAATACGCTGGAATGTTGCCGTATCTCTATAGTGTTATATCCTGCATTTGCTAGTTTCTGCGCTGTGCTTAGTGTGTTCCATCGGTCATAGCCTATGGCTTGTATCTCTACCCCGTATTTCTCTTCTAGGCTCATTATATAATTTTCTACTACGGAGTAATCTATTACCTTGTCGCCGCAGGGGATCACCTTACCACTTCTTATATACTCCCTATAATCTATTTTTTCGTAGGCATTCTTTTCCTCTATTCTGCCCTCGGGTATGAACGCCACAACGTCCGCTATTATTTCCTCATTGTCTCCGATTGCTACCATGCTAACGCTTGTATTGTCGTTGCTTTCGCTTAGATCTAAGCCCACATAGACAATTTTACCGCTCCAGTCTATTTCTTTTACTCGGCATTTCTGTACGTCCTTAACGTCTATATACGTCTCAGTGCCTGCGCCTTGGTATATGATGTTACAATGTTTAGTTACAAAGTTTTCTCTCGCGCTTTCTATTGCCAGCGCCTTAGCTCTCTTTTTAAGTAGATCTTCCCATATCTCCGGAATTTCCAATGCTACGGGGTTAGCCTGCTTTAAAATTAAATCGTCGTTTTCCCATCCTTTAGTCTTATCGGGTTCATACAAAAGACTGAATACAGTCTCATCCTTTTCTATGCCGTCAAGGATCTGCTTGGAATATTTAACATAGCTTTCGAATGGGTTATCAACGGTTGGGTACTTGGTGGAAATAATAAACCCTAGTTTATTCAAAATGTTAAGCTGTCCCGATTGCATCGCCTCAACCGCGTATGTGCTTGGTAACGCTCCCACCTCATCCGCACAAAATACATTCGGCAGCTTTCCATCCATCGTGCTGGTGGAGTAATTAAGCGGTGTATATTTTGACTCTTTTTTTATATACTGGATGTAGTCACGTATTATTTTAAATCTACAAGTGCCGTTGTGAAAATATACCAGCGGGCTAGCTTTTAAAGTGTTTTCTACCGCCTCGCGCACTTCCCTAGATAATGCCCCATCGGGTGCGACACTGTAAAAGTTGCTAAAGTTCGGCTCACTGAGTAAAAGGATAATAAACAGTGTCCCAACTGTATATGTCTTGAAATTCTTTCTGCATATCTCTAGTAAACAAGTTTCATATCTGCGTTTTTCGGTGTTATCCCGATATTTAACACATAGAACCGCGGTATATATCAACCATTGATAGCCCGTTGTACATTCATATAGGCTTTTGCCAGCTTTTAAGCCTTTGGGCATGATCAGTAACTTAAGTATTCCTACAATTACGTTATAATGGTTTAGATCTACGATATACTTCTTATCCTTGCCCTCTTCTATTCGCATATAATCCCGCATTTGGAGCTTAACATATTTCGGCGTTGTTTTTCGCCTCACGTTTTCCTTACAGTAATCATAGGCCTTTGTCATAGCTCACCCCTTAAAGCCTTTTCTAGTATGTCATCGTCTTTTTCTCTCGACTCGTCAAAGTTTCTCACGATTTTTGCTATTGCGCTTACTGTATTTACTCGGGCGTTGGATGTTGCGTTATAACTAGCGATCATTTTATTAGGGTATTCGTTGGGCGCGCCCTTTATGTATGTCTTTTCAGTTTTAACGCCCATTTCGTCTATCTCAGCCCGTAGCCTGCGCATTAGATTAGTTTGGTAAACAAAATCATCCAGTAGCTCAGTATATAGAGTATTATTTAACAGTCCTTTAGCCTCTGCCTCTTTCTTTAGTGCCTCTACTCTTTCTTCAAGTGTTAACTTTTTTCTCATATTGTTGCCTCTCCATAAAACAAAATGTTTTAAAAGGTTTTTAGTTATTTATTTTTTATTTTCGGGGTTTTATCGCAAAAATATTAAAGTATTTTCAATTTTTGCATTTTTCATAAATGAAGG
>Ga0247608_10001430_pt1 | contig 33099 bp, 33 predicted proteins | sample 176DNAGHGlowgp2_FD_193490 | JGI IMG/M metagenome (GOLD analysis project Ga0247608, IMG submission 193490) | Sheep rumen microbial communities from Palmerston North, Manawatu-Wanganui, New Zealand - 1766 DNA GHGlow gp2 | ecosystem: Host-associated > Mammals > Digestive system > Stomach > Rumen ...
GAAACGGTGTTTTCGTATTGCTATGACTGTCAGGCCGTTATGCGGAAGTTCACATTAGCTGGGAAACCTTTTTAAAATTTTCTGACCAGTCAAGTACCCTATTGTAAATACCATCATCTGTCACCCCTATCTCATAACGATAGACTGAAGCGGCTAAGTATATCAGTAACCCAAGTAAAATGGATATAAGAATTGGGTAGAAGAATAAAAGGTAATTCTTTATATTATAACTTATCATATTTCAAATAGTAAATATGTAAAAATGACGTATACACTCAAAAGGGCACCTTTGGGGCACCAAATCGAGTTTTCTTCGACAAGCGAAGCGACAACCCCAACTGGCCCGAAAGACGCATATCGACATGCTCAACAAGGTGCAGATATCATATCTCCCTCCTGCAAAGGTTCATACTTTCCATCCTTCATTTCCAGAATCACCGTGCCCGATTCTACTGCCTGAACAGTATGCCATTGCCCAATTGGAATATTCAATGCCACACAATCGGAATCTGGCACTAAATCTATCCTCTCCGTCACTTCTCCTTTTTCATTATAAAAAATTTCACGCAAATGGCCTCTTAAACATACCACCGTCTCCGAAGACTTCCTATGCCTGTGAATAGGCAGCGGACTCCCCGGCTCAATGGCATTCAGCATCCGTTGGGACTTATCATCTGAGGAATTACGTAAATCCCTATTCATTCTGAGTCGAGGTGATACTTTCGCTTGAGCTGTTAGCTCATCCATTAAATCTTTAGTTATCTTCATCGTAATAATCTCTAAATAGAACTCGGTTTCAACAAATGATTCCACACCCCACTCCAAAAAGCACTCCACATAGTCTCTTTATAGCACAGTTTATGTTTCCAAGCATTCCCTATCCATCGACGAATCTTGAATATAACTCTCTTTATAAAACCTGTAGGAGTATGGTTAGAGTATTCGGGATCTAATATCTCTTTCAATACTCTATCTTTTAGGTGGGGATCAAATTGCACCTCTGGAAATATCCTTGCATCAAACCCTAAATCTCCCACACAGATAGCATTGATGATATTAAACATCTTCCGCATTCCAAACTGGTCAAGCACATCCATCACATACTTCCATTCTACATCCTTACCGTGCTTCTCCACAAAGAAGCCCCAGTCCACCACCTGCCTTAACATAATACCCTCTGACGCGAAATGCATCATCAAGTGTTTCAATAAAAACAGTGCATGCAGGTTTGGTGAAGGTAGATATACTTTATCCCCATCCACTTCTACCGTGTGCGAGTCATCCTCACCCAACTGCTTCAAGATCTTCTCAAACTGAGCATTCGACTTGTGATGATGAACATTGATAAAGTCATAGTGATTCTCCACCGTAAACCCCGCCCACTCAAACACCGTATGGTGATGATGCGAGTTATCTACCTTAATTCTTTTTACTTTACCAACTGACTCTAAACTCTCATTTCTAAACTCTGAACTATCAAGAAGCACATCTGCTTCCTTCTGCTGACCGAATAGCCAAATATCAATGTCCCCACAAGGCCTGTGCTCCAGCTTGGGCCAGTCCAAACTGCAAGCATATCCCTTTAGCACCATCATTTTATATCCGTGCTGATTATAGAAACCTGCCAAAGAACTTATTGCCTTCTCATACTGCTTATATCGCTGCTCATAATTTTGAAGAACCTCGCCAATCCACTCCAGCCGCATCATCTGCGGCATAGAACCGTGAACCATTAACCCTTCACCTTGAACCGTATTCAGTCCATCCAGCACGATGGCAGAAAGCCCATGCGCATCCGCAAGGGCTTTAATCTCAGTCCAGTCAATCTCTTGGGATGGAACACGACTCTCGTGTCCTATCCCAAGTCTCACTAATGCCAAAAAGGCATCAAAGGTTTTTGATGATATCAACGTAGTTACTGATTACGTATTCAACATCCTCGTCTGTCAATCTGGTATGCAACGGCAATGTCACTTCGTTCACAAAGAGATTGTAGGCATTCGGAAAATCCTTAATATCAAATCCCAGAGCTTTGTATGCCGTCATCATAGGAAGCGGCTTATAGTGAACATTACAAGCAATACCCCTCTCAGCCATCTTTACAATCACATCACGACGTTCCTGGTCGGTACGTCCCAGCAAACGGGTAATATACAGGTGTCCACTGCCGGCGAAATCCTGACCATAATGATTCAACACAGCTACAGGCAGATCTTTCAGCGCATTGTCATATACACCAATGATATGGCGACGACGCTCTAACATACCCTGATAACGCTCCAACTGGGCAAGTCCAATTCCAGCCATAATGTCCGTCATATTGCACTTGTACCAGGGACCTATCACATCATATTCCCAAGCACCAAGTTGAGTCTTAGCCAACGCATCCTTATTCTGACCGTGCAGGCTCAACAACTGAGATATACGATAAAGCATTTCATCCCAAGTCTCACCCTCTTTTCTCGGTACTGTCGGGAAATAGTTATCGTTAGCGTTCGCTCGAACTTGTTCGCTTGTTCCGGAGGTCTCAAGAACGTCAACGTTTTCGTTTCCAAAGGGAAGGTGCCACACAAGTGCACCACCTTCAGCGGTAGTCAGATTCTTCACAGCGTGAAAGCTGAATGAAGAGAAGTCAGCAATACTTCCAGCCATCTTTCCGTGCCACTGGGCACCAAAAGCGTGAGCATCATCAGCAGCTACAATAATGCGACCAATCTTCTTTTGAATCTCGTTGGCCGGACGGAACAGATGTTTCTTGGCCTCAACAATCTCGAAGATTCTGTCAAAGTCGCACATCACGCCACCCAGGTCCACGGGGCAGATCACCTTCGTCTTCTCTGTGATAGCTTCAGCCAACTTGTCATAGTCCATCTCCACATTGTCCTTCTGGCTGTCCACCATCACTACTTTGCAACCCACATGCTGGGTAACAGAAGCCGTAGCGGTATAGGTATAAGCCGGCACAATGACCTCATCCTCGGGGCCAACGCCAATCAAACGCAAAGCCATTTCCATAGCAGCCGTTGCGGAGTTAAGGCATACTGCCTTGTTGGTTTCTACGTAAGCTGCAATCTTCTTCTCAAACTCTTTAGTCTTAGGACCTGTTGTAATCCAACCACTCAGAATAGCTTCAGATGCTAATTTTGCCTCTGCCTCCGACATGTCCGGCGGAGAGAAAGGAACATTTCTCAATTTAGTGTTCATATTTAATAACGATTATTTCTTCACTACAGATTTGATTATATCAACGTATTTCTTTGCACCCACTTCTTTAGTGAGATTATTCAATATAAACTGACGGGCGTTTTTGCCCATTTCTTCACATTTTTCTCTATTTGTAGCCAGTTGTCTGATGGCGGCCACAAACTCCTTCACGTTACCAGCGTGAGAGAATACGCCACAGTTATTAATCTCCAATATCTCTTTCAGTTCTCCTTCATCAAAGCTGGCCACAACGGGTCTTCCGCAAGACATAATTGACCAGCTCTTAGAAGGCATAGCACTACCTCCAAGACCTTCCTTGCAAGACACTATGCAAGCTTCACCCAGAGAATACACATATTTCACTTTCTCTACTGGCTGTAATGGATTCAAATGAACATTCGTCAGCCCCTCATCGGATATACGCTTGCGGACCTCATTCTCCAAACCTCCAGAACCAAACACTGCAAATTGCACTTCCGGCAATTCTTTCGCGCCATCTAATACTATGCCTATGTTCTGAGCATTCCCAAGATTACCGGCATAAACAATAGTGAATTTACTGCGGTCTAATCCAAACTCATCAAATAGTGGGTTATCCTCTTTTGCTACCGGCTGTACCGCCTTTTCATCTACCCAGTTGTACACTACTTCAATCTTCTCAGCAGGTACACCACGTGCCACCATACTGCGTTTAATATCATTAGAAATGGCAATAATCTTGTCTGAATTGCGAAATGTCACATTAGACACCCACACACCTATTTTCCATAGTAAACCTCCTTGTTTTGCCAGCCCTGTTCCGCTAAGAGTTTCCGGGAACAAATCCTGCGCATTATACACCACAGGTTTCTTTCTTAACAAACGTACTATGGGCAATTTCAAACCTTGAATAGGAGGTGTGCTGTCAATAAAGGCCACATCATAGTCTTTCCATAACATATAATGAAGTTGGACTATCTCACAAAGCAAATAGCGAAAAGCCCTCAGCACAGGATTCTTCCCTTCGCCATACATGGGAAAGCGATGAACCTCAACTTTTCCATCATGTATCTTTTCATCTCTTGTCCATTTCGCATCAGGAGCAACATTACGAGTTGGCGTGGGAACGGTTATCAATGACTTAATTCCTTGCTGTGCCGCCATTTCTGTCATATCATCAATGACAAACAGGCCAGCACATTGTTCTGGATGGTAATATGAAAAAGGTATCAGAATTTTCATGCAGTTATCATCTTTACTTCCTTTATCATACTTTCAGCTCGGTCAATAGCCTCTTTAACTGTATCAGCAGTTACAATCACATGACCTGAACGATCCAAACTCGATTTAACCTCTGGAATAATATCTCCTACTTTATGATAGATCTCAGCATCATATACATGGGCATCTTTCAAAACCTCCTCATTCTCAATAGCAACCAATTTTCCTGGTTTAGGCGTGAAATAGCGAATACATACCCCATGTTTCTCTTCCACGGGATTAAGATTAGGTTCAACACCTAATACCACATTAATAGTTGCAGCCACCATATCAATACCGCTGCTCAAATGAGTCAATTCAGTAGATATAAAATCTCCTCCCATTCTGGCACCGATCTCCATCAGATAGGCTTCACCATTCTGCACTTTCAGTTCACAGTGGGCAGCACAATAGGTCAAGCCAAGTGCTTTACATCCTGCTATAGCACCTGCTTTCAGTTTATCTTGTATCTCCACAGGATAAACCGAAGGTTGGTTATGCCCCAACTCAACAAAATAAGGAGCCTCAGTAGTCTTCTTGTCTGTAACCGCTAAAACATGAGGTTCACCTTGCCATACAATTACTTCCACCGAGAACTCAGGTCCTTCTATGAATTGTTCTATCAATACCTGATGATCACGACTTTCATTCAACGCCCTTTGATAGAGACTTGCGAACTCTCCTTTACTTATTCCTTTCTCTATTTTGGCAATACCACGAGAGCCACTATTACGAGAAGGCTTCAAGATAGCATTGGTATCAAACTCATTACAGAATGTAGCCCAAGCATCCTCTTCATCCTTCGTTAAGATAGATTTCGGGCTTGGCGCTCCGGATGCCTCAAATGCTTCGCGCATCAAATGCTTGTTGGTTGCTCTTATAGCTATCTCTTTGGAGATACCACACAAATGTAACTCATCATTGATACGCCCCATCACGTTCATTGCCACCTCTGAGCAAGGGTGTATCACCCCATCTATCTGCTCTTCTTTGGCTATGGCCACCAACTTCTCTTCATTCATCAAGCCGCCCGGCACTATAGCCTTGTCAGCCAAAGCCATTCCAGGCGCCTTCGGGTCGTCATCTACGGCAATGACATAGTAGCCCATCTCACGGGCTTTTTTGATGATGGGTATTTGCAGCAGGCCAGCTGCCAGCACCATTAGTTTTTTCATACAGTTTCCAATAATATTTGAGCAATATCTTCAATATCGTCGTAATTATATCTTTGGTCAATAGGAACAGACAGCATGCTGTCGGCCATTCTCGCAGAGACATGGCATACAGCACGAGCCTCATCGCAGATTGGCCATAACACAGGTGCATACACACCACGTTTTGCCAGCTTCTGCTGAATTTCGCCTCTGCTCTTGACCAAAATGGGCAAAGAGAACGGTGCGTTTTCTAAACACCTCTCTATACCGGGAATGGTTTCAATCTTGCCACTAAGTAAAGCTAAAATATGCTTCATGTTTTTCTGCCTGGCATAACGGATACTTTCTCCATTCAGCACGGCCAGCATGTCCTTTCCTGTCTTGGAGATGCGGTGAACGCCCGAAAAGTTATCCAATTCTCCCTCCTGTCTGCGCAGTTCCTGGAAAAAAATATTCTTTAGCGCACCGTCTTGATTATAAGTATATCTTGCCTTCAGCTTCTGGCAATCCCTTCTGGCGGTCATAAACTCCGTTTCGCCATCCTCTACCACAGTTTCATCTAATGGAACCTTACTGATAATGACAGAACCATCACACACACCAACCGATTTACGAATACTGGTCACGTAATAATCAACTTGCGCGTTATAGATATCAGCAAAGGAGAAAGTACAATGTGAGAAATCTTCAATACATATACACTCGGGATAACCACATTTTATCACAGACACAGCATCTGCCGTAGAGGCAGAGCCATAAAAGTTCATGGTGAGCACAGCCCTCGGTTTCAATGTCACAAGTAGATGCGATAAGTATTCCAAATCCACCCTCAGGTCTTCGTTCAGACGGTAATACACCACTTTCCATCCTGCCTTCTCAAACGGATCCACCATCGAGTGACAGCAGTAAGCTGGCATAAGCATCGTAGGATTGTCAAAGTTATGGTTAAGGTTGATTGCCGCCAGATGCAATGCCTCTCTGCCCGACCTTAACCAGGTGCAGTAACCGAAATTCTCATATGATGCAAAGTATCCATCTGGCAGAAGCACTGTTGGATGTTCACTACCATATTCTCTCATAAATGAATCGATTTTGGTGTTATTCCCTATTAAAAATGCAGCCCCAACAATTTATTCCCTCATAAAAATGTGGTTTTACTTGTTTATTCCCTCATAAAATTGTAATTTTGCAATCAAAATCAAACCACATAAACATGGAAAGAACTATATATCAAAAACTTCTGTCATGGAAGAAAGACAAAGACCGCAAACCACTTGTACTACTGGGGGCACGCCAAGTAGGTAAGACCTATATTCTTAAAGAATTAGGCGAGCGTGAATTTCATAATATCGTTTACGTCAACTGCCACAACAATGCCTTTGCTGGAACTTTGTTCGGCGATTTCAACATACCGCGCATTATTCATGCAATTGAGGTCAATTATGAGGTGAAAATCGTGGTAGGCAAGACGCTACTTTTCTTCGACGAGATACAGGAAGTGCCAGGGGGCGTTGCATCCCTCAAGTATTTCTGCGAAGACATGCGTCAGCTCCATGTCGTTGCTGCCGGTTCATTGTTAGGTCTTGCACTACGAAATGACGAGAGCTTCCCCGTAGGCAAAGTCAACATCATTAAGATGTATCCTATGACTTTCACGGAGTTTCTCCTTGCCGCAGGGCGTAGCCAGCTCCGTGATGCGGTACTCTCTGCCGATTGGGAGCTGCTACGTCATCTTCATGACCTTCTCGCCGAGATGCTTCGCCAGTATTATTTTGTGGGAGGTATGCCAGAGGCCGTTGGCAAGTGGGTCGAAACGGCAGATCCCATAGCCGTGCGCAAAGTCCAAAGTGACATACTCCAAACCTATTATTTCGACTTCGGAAAGCATGGCAAGACCATGATTCACCGCATCCGCCAAGTCTGGGACATCATTCCCGCCCAATTGGCCAAGGAAAACAAGAAGTTCGTCTTTGGAGCCATCAAGAAAGGCGCTCGGGCTGCAGACTTCGAAGCCGCCATCCAGTGGCTTGTAGATGCGGGGCTCATCTATAAGGTCCATCGTGTTTCAGCACCCAAATATCCTCTCAAGTTCTATAAGGCCAACAATGCTTTCAAGGTCTATCTGCTCGACTGTGGTCTTCTTGCGCTTTTGTCCGAGTCGCGTCCTCAGGACATGCTCTTTGGCGACAATGCCTTCACTGAGTTTAAGGGTGCCTATACTGAAAACTACTTTCTGCAGGAACTCGTCGGCATAGGAGGCATACCTGCCTATTACTATAGCAAGGACAACTCCACACTGGAGATAGATTTCATTGCGCAGTATGACGGACAAGTCTTCCCTTGCGAGGTCAAAGCCGAGAACAATGTCAAGGCCAAGTCCTTGCACACCTTCGTTACGAATGAATTTCCGGAGCTATGCCTGCACGGTCTGCGTTTCAGTATGCTTCCATACGTTGACCAGCAATGGATGGAGAATATCCCATTGTCAGGTGTCGAAAGCCAGTTCCTTCCACTGGAGAATGTATGAATAACAAGGTTTATTTCCTGCTTTCGTCAATGTTTATATTTTCGCGGAACAACACCGTCTTGATGGTCTTGAAGAAGATTTTCACGTCCAACCAAAAAGATATATGTTCTGCGTAATATACATCATTCTTCAATTTAACGAGCCCATCTACACTATTCCTAAAGTATGCTTGGTTATAGCCAGTGATACCAGGTTTGACGGTCAAAATCACACGCTCATGTTCGTTGTACTTCTCCAACCAGTCCAGCGGGTCAGGACGGATACCAATAAGGCTCATTTGTCCCGTGAGGACATTCAGAAACTGAGGGATCTCGTCTAAGCTGGTTTTGCGCAGGAACCTGCCCACTTTTGTCACCCTCGGATCGTCATCACCGTTGTAGGTACTGCCGTCTTCCAGTCGGATGTCTGGCGCATTCACCTTCATGCTACGGAATTTCAGCATCCCAAAGGGCTTGCCTTTGTATCCTATACGCTTACCAGCATAGAAGATGGGACCTCTGTCATCAAAGTAGATGAAAGGGGCAACGATGATAATCACTAATAAGACGAAAGGTAAAGCGATGAGAGCGAAGATGACGTCTATCACTCTCTTGAAAAAGTGTATGTACATAGAATAATCTGTGTAATGTTACTTCTTATTCAATCAACATTTATACTCACTGAAATTTTGCAATTTCAAAACTTCAAAATTGTCCCCCCCCAACTCAGACCAACGCCAAATCCACAGCACATAACCATCATATCTGGCTTGATGGTATAGTTAACAAGGCATTTTTTCAATCCAATCAATATAGTTGAAGAAACGGTATTCCCAACATTGGCCAAGTCTATATAAAACTTATCTTTAGGCAATACACACACTTTGCGAATCGTGCTTAACATGAACTTATTGGCTTGATGGAATACGTAATAATTAATATCATTCTTCGTCAATCCACTTTTCTCAAACAATTGGTTCATCATAGCAGGGACCGCATCCAGCGTGAAGTTGAAAATGGCGCCACCATTCATATAGAGATAATCCTCTCTACGGATATGCCCCTCCGAATCTTCGTCACTTAAACCTGTTGTTTGTTTGCAACGAGCTGCACCACTCTTCACAATTAGGTTTTCTGCTCCTGATCCGTCAGTTCCTAACACAAATTCGCCTATTTTAGCAAATCCCTCTGTAGAAATCAAACATGCTGCTGCACCATCTCCGAATATTGAGCGATTGCTTTTATCGTCAGGGTGTAGATACTTGTTGTATGTTTCAGCGGTTAACAGAAGTACATTGTTTGCTATGCCGGCAGTAATAAGCCCTTTAGCCATTGCCATACCATAGATACAGCCAGAACAACCGAGATTATAATCAAATGCTCCCGCAGTAGTTGGGATGCCTAATCTATCTTGGAGGACACAAGCTGTAGAAGGTAGAAAATAGTCTGGGCTTTGTGTGCAAAGCATCAAGAAATCAATTGTCTTAGGATCAATACTGTATTCCTCGAATAGCTTGCGAGCTGCTTTTTCAGCCATGTCGCCAGCGGTTTCATTTTCGGCAGCCAAATGGCGAGAGTCAACTCCGACCTTTTGCGCGACCTTATCCACACTCCACTCTGGAAACTCTTTCACCAACTCCTCGTTGGTAACAACTCTCTCTGGCAAATAATATGCTATGCCTTTTATATATACTTGTTTCATAAACTATTGCCTCCCCCAGTTAGATCTATACAACTATTTGTCATCCATGAAGATGCATTACTTAACAAGTAAACTGCAAGATAAGCAACATCCTCTGGCTTTCCATAACGCTTCAAAGGATAATTCTGCTCTGATGCCTTTAATTGTTCAATGGTTACTTCATTCTGCATGATAAGGTCTGTCCAAACCATAGCAGGACAAATGCAATTAACACGAATGCCACGAGGAGCCAATTCCAAAGCCAAGCATTTTGCATATGCAATAAGAGCTCCCTTGGATGCGCTATAAACAGCATTCCCTGGACTCGGATAATCCGCTGCTTTAGATGCAATAAAAACAACGGAAGAATCCTTTTTCACTTTCTTTTTTTGAAGTAAGGCCGCTTGCAGCAGAACCGCTCCATTGAAGTTGGCTCGCATAACGGTATCTATATCGTTTTCCGTCAGCATTTTTGCAGGCATACGATGACCTACACCAGCACAATGCACAATACCATCTAATTGTGGCACAGCATCTGAAAGCCCGGCGATATCTTCTCCTTTGGTTATGTCTGCGACTAAAATACTATTGCCCCCGTCTGCCATTAGCGAAAGTGTATTCTCTAATTTAGCTAAGTTACGACCATTGATGACGACGTTAGCACCCATCTTTGAAACAGAGACAGCTATAGCCTGTCCTATTCCGGAAGATGCACCTGTTACTAAAATTGTTTTGCCAGAAAGTGAAAAAGGATTGAATTTTTCCATTTACTTGTTGTTAATTAGATTGTAAACATCTTCAATAGTGATACACTTTTTTAATTCTTCACCTGATATAGTTTTGTTATAACTAACCTTGGCCATTGCAAGAACGGTCATACCGATTAGTGAACTCCACTCATCCAGTTCGCGGAACCTTGTATCAAACTGAATCTCATTGGGATCTGTGTCGTCAAACGACTCGGCAAAATTTGCCAGGAATTCATTTCTATCCATACTCATTTAAAGTTTAGTGAATTGTTTAATGTCATTTATCTTTTTAACAAAATACTTATCATAGTTATTTTGAAGCAATTCTATTGATAGGCGTTCATTTTCAGGGTATAGAGCTTTTTCGTGTTCAATTATTTCTTCAGGATTATAATTAAACCCAACAACTTTTGCAGGATTTCCCATAACAATTGCATAAGGGGGGATACTTTTGTGGCAAACTGCCCCTGCCCCTACAGTAGCTCCTCTCCCGACATGAACCCCCGCAAGAATAGTAACATTTGCTCCAATCCAAACATCTTCTTCTACTACGACGTCACGCTCTATATCATTTTTATGGCCCCCTGAAATTTCTTTAAAAAAAAACCCGCACTCCCTTTGGTGGTTACCCGTAATAATCGTCAACCCTTCTGCAGCGCCGGAATGCTTTTTAAAAATAATCCTCCCTGCATTTTCGGTATTTGAGATAATAAACTTAAAACCACTGTAAATATTTGTATCTTCGTACATATATAGTTTTCGAAAGGGGAATATGCAAGCTGGCTTTTCCAATACAGCCGTAGGGTGACAATATCCCATCTCATGTTTCAAGAAAAACATAAAAATCTTTCTTGAAATGTTAAAACACACATATGATACAATAAAACAAAAGTTCTCCTTAATATATGATAATCTCATAAATCAATCATTTATATAAATCTGGCATATTAACCCTTTCATAAGCATCAATAAGACTCCCTTTAGTAGCATTTAAGATTTTCACATTAACACTTTTAGAATACTGTTCCAACATCAAATGAACAGTTGCATCAAATGAATATGAAAACAATTCAAAATCTAGAGCGACTCTTCGAGGAGCATTACTATCAATGCCGCCATCGTAGCAATGAACCTCATGAGGAAATGCAAAAGAATTGAAATCACAGCCTAAAAGGATAATCTTTTTATATCCCATCCCTATGGCAAAAGCAACAGCACAGCAAACACAATTTCCAAATGCAGGGGTAATGCTTGTTATATCAATTTTGGAAGGCTTAATATAATAGCCATCGTACATTGCCATGAAATATTTATCACAAGGATAATCCATTACAGAAGGATCAAGGACAGGGAAAGATGAATTCCAGATGAATTTACTATTTGGATAGAGTTCAATTGCTTTTTCAAGATCAGGTCGGCGTTTGGGCTTTACAAAACCAGCGTCTGCCATCAAATAATACGTTGGTTTAAGTTTCGTCGATTCTGCCATTTTTATGAAATAGTTCACCACAAGCGTATCGGCTTCTTCTGTTTCAGCTATCTTATCCAAATCAACATCAGCTAATGAGGGGCCAAGGCCGCAGATGTAAATTGTATCTTTGTGCCTGCTACTAATCAACTCTTCATTACGTTTTAGGAGTTTTAATGTTTTAGATAATGAAGGTAATCGCAACAGGTACTTTACCTTGCCGCCTGCATTAACGAGGCTAAGATTCAGATTATACAGTGTTCTAAAATTCATATTACTATTTAATTAAAGATAAGTAAACTTCACAATATTCTTTTGCTATATTATCCCATGTATATGAAATAATTGATTGAGCTACGTCCTTATGATTCCATTGTTTATAGAGAAGAGAAGGTAGCAATTCGTTTATAGCGTCAATGTCACAACTTTTGATACGAATAGAATTTCTCTCATTTAGGATATTACCTTCTAAAGCTAAAGGTAAGTCATTGGGTATAATGACAGGTATCCCACAGGCAATTGCCTCCAAATATACAAGACCAAATCCCTCGGATGAACTGGGTAGTATCATATAATCACACTTTGCTAATTCCTCTCTTATTTCTGAGGGCTTTTTCACTCCTAACCACTCAAAATCAATTGTCTTTGCTTTTTCTTCTAACATAGCTTTATCAGCATCCGTTATATGACCAATACACCGATAGACATAGTCACACCTACTCCTTTTTAAAGCATCTATTACACGTTCCTGACCTTTTAATTTAGAAAAAGAAGCAATAGTACAAAGAGTGAGTTTATCATGTCCTACTGGTTCTATATACTTGAAGACATGGTTGTCATAAGCGTTCAAGATAACCTTAACAACTGGTCTTATTTCTCCATACATCTTTTTAAGAATCACAGGAATGGTAGAAGATATGGTACACAAAACATCAATCCTTGAAGAAGCACACAGGACACGCTCCATCTCAGCATGTAACACTTGGTGTGGAAGATTTGGGTCATTACCCACATTGCCGTGTAATGTCACAACGAGCTTTATCCCTTTCGGAATCAAATAATGATACACAATCGAATAGGCCCCATGTAAATGTATCAAATCCGGTTGTACTTTATTGATTGCATAATCCAAAAACAGACTTTTAAAGAAGAGTCCCGAAACAGATACCAATGCTCCATACTTTTTTTTTGAATCAATCACATTACAAATCACCTTGAGTGACGTTTTCAAATGTAATAGCGCATGTTTCAGAAGCAACCCTTTTGTCCAACCCAAGAGTGTCAAGTCACCCCTGCATTGTTCTGGAACAAATACGTCAGTTGCAGCTAGATACATTTCAATGCCATCTTGTTTTGCACAATTCAAAGCAAGCTGATAGATGACATTGGCAAGGCCACTGGTTTGTTTGCCACCGACCGATAATGGTATATGACCAAAGGATAATACTCTCATGCCTATTCTTTATTAGCAGTGAAAACCTCTCGCATCATTGCAGGTTCAGCTCCTTTATCAATAGCATACTTTATGAAATCGAAGAACCCTTTATAGTGCTCTTTATTATCGCGAATGTGCCAATAGTGGACATTTATAGCCATTGGGGCATCAATCTTTTCACAATAGTGAAACATCTTTCTTAAATAATCAAAACTCGTTTGATTACAAGCATTTAACTCGAAGTGTGTTCCATAATCAAGAAGCCCAGGATAAGGCAGTCCGGTTCTTGCTCGGAGAGTCCAACGATATAGATAGTTCTTTATTGACCTCAATGTGATGTCTCTATCAAAAGAGATTGGAATAATACCAGAATAGTTCATTCCATTCAAATACACAGCCTGTATACCCCTTTTGAGAATACGATTGGATGGAGCCACGAAACAGTTAATAATTATATCAAACAACTGTTCCATCTTTCGTTTATACTGTCCAATTACGTCAACTAAATCTTCCGTCTCTTTTTCACGCCATGCCATTTCCGGGGTTTTTATACCTTTTGGGAATTTATACTGATGATAAATGCCGTGCAGCAAAATATCGCAATTATTGTTATGTACCCTTTCGCGCAAGTATGATGACAATTCCTCGTTATCACCTACCCAACGGGGCGTTTCATTTCCTTTTGTCTCAGGACAGCCACCAATAACATCTACAACCATTGGTACAACCGCAAATGACACAGGAAAAGTCGGAATCTCAGAATATGCCGTTTGAATATCTTGAGGCTGGGTGAAATAATTCGTATCGTCGTCTCTAATGATAAGCTTCATTTTCTTATTTTGTATATAACTGATTTTTTAATTAAGAGCGCTATAGGAACTTTGATTATTATAACCATGGGGAGATACACTATCGCAAAAACAAGTAGTCCCACGAGCAAAGAATAAAGTGTTTTTAAATCTGGCAAAAAATATTTAACCACATACATTATTATAAATGTCACGATAGATGCAATAACTATCTTTTTTATGTTTGATGAAAAGTATCTCAAATTAAGTTCATCATGTTTTCTAGTCAAGGACCACAACAATGCAGATGTAATGTAAATTGAAGTAATTGATGTTGCCAAAGCCAAACCGTTTACACCCATCACGAAAGGCAATGTTCCATTTAACACGACATTGATAATCACTCCTATTGTAGCGTTCTTAGCCGGTGTCTTGCTGTCTTTTAATGAATAAAACACATTAGTCACAGTGCCTCGTAGCGCAAGGAATAAGATACCAATGACATAAAACCCCAATAATTGTTGCGTCACATCTATGGCTGATGTATCGAAAGCTCCTCTAGCAAATGCAATTTCTATGATTTCTCGTCTATAACATAATACATAAAGCATAACGGGAATCAAGAAAAAGGAATACGCTGCCAACGTATAATTAATACGATTATTTAATTGGCTTGAATCGCCCTTAGCTGCAGATTCAGCGTACATAGGATATACTATAGTAGCAATTGCAGAAGTAAAAAAAGAAATAAAGATAGTGTTTATTTTCTGCGCATACCCCATTGCAGCAATGGATCCTACAAACAAGAAGGATGCCACCATCTTGTTGACCGTTGCATTAATTTCTGCTACGCTAATGCTCCAAAACACAGGCAAAGACATCTTCATAGCCTCCCTCAATGTGGCATCTTTTAAGTTAAAAACAAATTGCCAATGGAACAGTTTGCGTATTATTAACAACAAAAATACCGTCTGTATTATACCACCTACTATTTGGCCCAAACATGCTGCCACGATTCCTAATTTTGCATGTAAAAACAAAATTGTGATAATCAAACCAGTATTCAATATTAAAACAGAAACAGACGGCAACACAAAACGTTTATGAACATTGAGAACGGCTGTCAGTACTTGAGCAATAAGAGAGAAGAATATTGTCGGCAAGGTGATACGTAACAGTGTAGCCGCCAAAGCATGTGTTTCTTGATTAAAACCTGGTGCAAATAAATAGATAAGTCCACCCGCAAACACTTCTCCAAATACAAAAAATACGCCAGCGAAAAACAGTACCGTTATTAATAAATTACTCGCAAATTTATTCGAGTCATCTGCACCTTTGTTATATAGCAAGTCTGAATAAAGAGGCACAACCACTGATTGGATAGCGACTGCCACAAATGAGAATAATATAACAGGTACCTGCAACGCAATTGTATAAGCATCAACCTCTTTTGATACACCAAAATAATTTGCCACCACCGCTTCTTTTGCAAAGGACACAACATACCCTATGCACATCACGATGGTAAACCATATTGTTGTTTTTGCAAGATTCTCTTTGCTCATTTTATAATGTGTAGATGGTATAACACAGATTTAAGAACCTTATTCCACTTCGTTATTCTAGGATACCTCTTAGTAGCCATTTCTTCAAACGAATAATTCTGATAATCTCTTTCGAATTGTTTCATTCGTGCTATCTGTACTAATTTCTGCTCTTCTGGCATTCTATCTTCAAACCCCTTCATCACAGATTGAGCCTTTTCAGAAGCGATTGCGGTCAAGTTTAAATTAGCTTGTGATATAAATTGCATTGCCTTTTCTGAATTGACAATTAGTACAGATGCCCCCTTCTTGACATCTAATTCAGGTGCAATATTCTCTATCCCCCAAAAATCACCAATAACTAAATCCGAATAACGCTCTTTTTTACGATACTCACAGCGAAAACACGATTCGCGCATCATATAATGTTGGCCAAACCAATGATGGAATATGTTTCTAAATGCGGGGACATCCACTTTACTGTCATTCTCAAAACTATAAGAAACACGTAACTTCCCCCATCCTTTACTCTTTGACCGGAAATTATAGCTTTTTAAGCGACTATTAGCCTTTTTCTCTATATATGCTTTGTAATCATCCCAAACTAAAGGAGAATTTACTCCATGACAAATAATCTCACAAATAAGCAATGACTCCAACTGTTTCACTGAAACCAAATTACGTAATGCCTCAGTTTGACAAGGGGTTCCAATGAATAATACTTTTTCTCTATGACTGATTAAACTCAGTATTTCACGATAAGTACCCGTTGTATCACTTTGCAAATACTTAGAACCCCTTATTTTTTCCAGACTACTTAAATTATTTGAAACCAAATGCTTAAGCTTCCACCCATCTGTAAAAGCTGCTCCTGAAACATACCATCCTTCATCAAGTGCTTGTTTTGCCAAGGCTCCTCCAACCCCTCCTGATGTTGCATTAAACCTCTCTTCCGAATCTTTATTCCAAGCACAATAATATCTGGGAATGAAAGGTATTTCATTAGGCTGGTGTTTTCTTACATGTATTGGAGGACATACTTTCATACATTTTCCACAACGGATACAAGTTACCTCAGTTATATGGGGATAGAAGTGCAAGCCATCAGGGCTAAAAGAAATACTGCTTGTCGGGCATGATTCAGAACATGCATGACACCCTGTACACTGTACATGGTTAACAAGTTCAATCTTTTTCTCCATACAATGCATTTTTCAGGTACTCTTTTGATGTTTTTTCAAAAGGAGCAAACAATTCGTCTGCTTTTGAATAATCAACCACAAGGCTATTTTTATTAAGGCTGTCAACTATTTCCTGACGGAAAAGTCTCTGCCCAAGCCCAAACATTTCCTGTAAGCTTTCCATACGTGCATTGGCAAAACTCTTGGGGGCAACACAATAGTTACGACGAAAAATAATTGAGAATGCCGAGCAGTGGAAGGAGTTGGTACATACGTATGATGCATTTTTAATAAAACCAAGGAACTGCTGTGGTGAAACAGCTCGCAAATCATAGTCTGAATTAAATCTGTCACGCGCATTTAAGTTCAGATGGACAATCTTACAGCCCGAAACCGTATGGACTTTTTTCACCAAATTTACCGCAAGATCATTTGTCCCAAGAAAATAGCAGAAAATATAGGGTTCTCTTATGTCCGGCTCTATAGCCAATTTCTCCCAATAATCACGCGACTTCAGAAACACAGGGTCAATCACATGTGTCACATGCTTACCTGATAGTTTTTCAACCACTTCTACATCACTTTTTTCACGGACTGAAATATAATCCATATTGGAAAGATACCCCCTAAACTCATCCCATCTGGACTCTGGCCATGGATCCGCAATGCTCGGTGCATATCCGATTCGGCGAACATTCGTCATACCCTTTGTGAAATCAAAGAAATAAGTGGGATCATCAAAACATTTGACGAAATTCCACACTTGGTCACTCCCACAAATATACGCATCTGCAAGAGGGGGATTCGTATGTATTCCCGAATAATCATATTTCTTTTCAGTCAGGGGCAACAATTCATTGATGGCTTTCGCCATGATTGCATTTTTCTTTTTATACTCTTTTATAAAACTGCGGTTGAAAAAAACATAGAGATTACGCAGAATAACTTTAGGATGCCACCCCCTTAGATAGAGCCGCCATGACGCATCGCTCTTTTCTGGCCAATATTGAATTATTTCACATTCTTCTTTTAAATTCTCTTTGATATAGGAAGAAAGTGCATGTGCCTGTAATATAGCACCATAGTTTTTAGCGAACTGAAATGTTAGAATTAAAACCCTCATGATTAAATTGTTTTATTCTTTTTTTACTACTACATACAAAAGCAATCATTACCATAATTTGAAAAGTATATGCTGCTCCTCCAAAAAAGTCAGGGTTGGAAAAATGCCCTGCCACTACACAAACTAAATACGGTAATATACGATGATTCCTTTTGTATATCCAAAAATATGGACACAGGAATAGAATCAAACCAAAGATTCCGTATTGCACGAGTGCTATCCAAAATGCAGGAAGGTACAATATTCCATCACTATATACGATTATCGAGGAGCCAAAGTATCCCATCTCGTATGCGTCTTGAACATTTGCAAATGGAATTCCTATTAAATAATCTGATGCATCCATTGCCATGATTGCGAGAAGCCCATTACTAATTCGATTTGATTCTTCAATATTTGTATTTTGAAATTTTTCTAAACCTGCAATTGTATAAGACGATGATACTAAGAAATAGCAAAGTGCCATCACCGCTAAAATAACAAATAAACTTGTATACCACTTATTTCGATTTGAGGCAAGAGAAAGCAAAAACATCAATAAGGAAAGAATCAAACCAGTTGTCGAAGTTGAAGCCATCATTAATGCCGCAATGATAACAGCATATAATATTTTTCTCTCATAGATGGCAAAGAATAATGGTGCCAACATAAATGATGCATAAGACTGAGGCTCCCAGAAAAAAGATAGTGGACGCTGGCTAATTTCATACAATCGGGTGTTTTGTGCCATTTCAGGAAGAAATGGCAATTTTATGGGAGAAACCGATTTCCCAGCAGATATCAAAGCAACATGATATATCATGCCGAGCATACATACAAAAGTGACAAAGAAAATAGAAGTTCGAAATTTTTCAAAATCAATTTGTGGCGTAATTACAAATATAGATATGGCATATATTATACTTAATATCAATGAATTAACAAAGTATGAGGGGAATGGGTATACAATAAGAAAAATTGTATCATGCAAAACCAAATAAATAGAAAAAAGAACAAACGGCAGGCATCTTAACAGTTTATTATTACCTTTAATTATTATCAATATGTCTAATAATAATAACACGCCAAATGATAACCTAAATGAGCCGTAACTATATCCTGCCAATATAGGGAAAAGAGCAATGATGAACTCTAACCAGCCCATCTTCCCCAATCCCAAGAAACGAATTGTTTTTTCTATCATATATATAGGTCCTGTATTTATTTATACTCCAAGAATATTTCTCGTCAATTTAATCTGACGTAACCCCCACACGATTGCGGCAGAAATACTCAGAACGACGAGAGAGGCCGTTAAAAAGAACAACATTCCTCCATTTTGTTGCAACCCAAACCTTTTCAATATGAAGTCCACTCCATCGATAACATACAAATGAACAAAATAAATAGCGAAACTATAATGTGCAAGTTTCTCCAACAATTGTATTTTTGATGTTTTGAATCCAATTCGGAAAAAAAGGAGTAAGAATCCAATTGAAAAACAGATTTTGTTAAGCGCACCGTAATTAATAATTATTATTCCATGAAATAAATTAAATATAGTATCTTCAAAAGGATCTCCATTTCCAAGATTGGCAAAACCTTGAAAAAAACATATAACATATCCAAGTATAAGTATCAACCAGTCGTACTTATATATACGATGAACAAGAACCTCGCGATAACGAGCAAAACACATTCCTAAAAAGAAAAATCCTATTAGAGGAAAGAAATTCAGCTGACCATAAAACCACCCCGCATGTGCCCTGCCCGATATGAATGATAAAAACAGAAACACCGGCATCAAAATACCGAACAACACCTTGCCTGAAGAAATAGTCTTACGCAATGGAGGGAAAATTAAGAAAACCATAAAGATGAAGGTAATATACCAATGCGCATTGTTGCCATGGTTAAGCCCCGTCCACATTGTATAAGCTAGATATTCCCAACCGCTCTCTTTATATTTTGTCAGCATAAGGACAATAGCAACAGGGAGTGCCCAAAACAAATAGGGCACAATTAATCTGTTTACTTTCTTTTTTATAAATGTTCCATAAGGGTATTTTTTGAATTGCAAATACTCAAATAAGAAGCCAGAAATGAAGAGGAATATATTGGTTGAATGAACAAAAAAAGAATACAAATATGGGTACGACGGGTTCTTTGTATTCAGGAAACTCGTAATACAGTGTACCATTACTATCATAATAATAGCAAACCCTCGAAAATAAGTCATATATGCCAGATTTCCTTCTTTCTTTATTGTCGGATTATTTGTTCCTCCATTATGCTGTAATAATTGTTCCATGGGTAATAATGATGAAAAACAATCTTTTCAATTCTCCTCGTTTTGAACTATTCCCCATTGTCAAAACGTTTATATCTTATGATTGCTTAGAACAAATGCTTGACCAATTCATTAGCCTTCTGATACTCCTGGGGGTTGCCAATGTCAATCCATGTTCCATTCAACGGGAAACGAATAACTTTCTTGCCCTCTGTTATCAGTTTCTCTATTAAATCAGTCGCATTGAAGAATGTATCTTCTGGAATCTCAGACAAGGCGGACTTCTTAATCAGATAAATGCCTGCATTCGCATAATAATTATAAGTCGGTTTCTCTATAAGACCTTTAATATCCCTGCCCACCAAATCAAAAATACCATAAGGCACAGAAACCGTATATGGCACAGCTGCCACACTCATGTCAGCATCGTGTTCCTTGAAATGCAAGTAAAAGTCCTCATAGTTAATATTCGTGAACAAGTCACTATTCATCAACAAAATAGTGTCATTAAAAAACTTTTTCACAAAGCGGATACTACCGATAGTACCTAAAAATTGGGGTTCTCGGACTGTTTCAACCTCTATTTCGCCCTTAGGTTCTGCGAAATGCGTTTCCAACTGTTCTCCTAGGTAGTTCACAGTTACATTGATGTGTTTCACCCCATAACTGATAAGACGGTCTATATTGTGGTCAATTATAGCTTTCCCCCCAACTGGCAGCAATGGTTTAGGTGTTTTTTCTGTGAGGGGCCTCAAACGTTCTCCCTTTCCGCCAGCCATCAGGACCGCATCTATAGGTAGTCTGGTCTTATATTTTTCAAGATTAATAATTTCAACAATGTGATTCTCGTTGTCCAAAACAGGTACAAGACTCATTTTCAACTCCTTCTGTCGCTTTAACTCTTCCACATCATCCAACCCTTCAACCTTCATATAGTTAAAGTTACGGTGCATAATCGTTTCTATCTTGTCATTTACAGACGCGCCAGCTATCAAAGCACGGCGGGAGTCACCATCAGTCAGTGTCCCCACCATTCTCTCATTCTCATCAAGAACAAAAAGAACAAGTGGGTCAGGCGCGAGACTATTAATACTGGTAAGAGCCTCTATGAGAGATTTTTCTTTTGAAATATAATGATTTTTCATCTCCAACTACTTGCTCTAACAAATAATTCTTTATAATCCTTATTATTCTCGAACAGATACTTGGCAATCACCTGCATCAGTTCGTAATCCTCTTCTGAGTCAATATCGAGTATGCCCGTATCAGCCATGACAATTGCATCGCAACGTTCCTTAAAAAATCCCACTAGTGGATTATTCTTTAAAGCGTTGGGGCTATAGGCATAAATAGAAGCGTTCATATCATAAAAAGCGGGTGCCTCCTGTCTGGTTGTAAAGTTAGAAGGTATAGCCTTACAAAAGAAACCATTCTCCTCCTTTACCATATTGAAATACGGATTTCGTCGTGATGGGGCAACGGAATAAACGACATTAACCTCGGGTCGTGAGATTTTTCTTTCTATAGCATTTTTGATGTCCTGAACTTTACGAAGAGGGGATGTAATATCCAAATCAACAACTACATCGTAATTGATATTGAAAAGACTTTCTGAACGCTTCAAACAGTCAGAAACTACGGCTACTTTAGGTACTCTGTCGCCTGCAAGTTCTTCATCACGTCTTAACGTCGTTACTTTCAAGTCCTTCACCTGATCTACCAGTCGTATTAAATCTTCACTATCCGTATTCAAAACCACATCAATATGATCATCCGCAGTTGCATAACGCTGGATATAAAGGGCAATACCAGCCATACTATACCACGCCAAAGGTATATCCAAAAAATCACGGGCATTTTTTCCTTTTACGCCCTTAGAGCCCGCCCTACCGCACAATGTGAATAAAATATTCATAATTCTTTATTTGTTAATTACATCTTCATTGTTTATTAATAGAATCAGATTTCACCCTTAGCCAAACGAAGCACATTTAATGCTTGTTCCAAATTGTTGTCATTACTGATTTCTCCACGTATAATAGAGAAGAAATGCTCAATTTCCTTCTTATGGAAAGTGTTGCGGTCAAAATCAAACGATATTGTTTCACCTGACTTTAGGTAAGAAACTTTACGGTTGATGATGTCACAACTAATCGTTTCATCAGGCATGAATAATTCCAGAAGGCGTATGTTTTTTCGTCCAAAATAGTCCAGATGCACCTCTATAGTCGTTTTTCCTGCTTTTGCAATATATATTGCAATGTCATCGCTATCAATCTCTAGATTTGAGATATGGTCTTGGATATTAAAGCACTTTTCTGGCATACCGAAGAAACTTACAAGATAGTCCCACTCGTGTATAAGGTCAATACCTACTCCACCACCTAAATCTTTATGGGCGCTATAGCATTTTCTGTAATCCTGGCCTGGTCTCCATTCGGGTAAATAGCTGGAGGATATTGCTCTGGCAGCTATCACATCCGTTAACTTGATAGTCTCACGGACATACGATAAGACTGGATTAAAACGGAGGGGGCATGCAACAAAGCATTCAATACCTTTTAATTCATTGAGAAGACTCTCATCTATTTCTGTTTTATCAAAAACAGGTTTTTCAATGAAGAAAGACTTCGTATGACCTTTAAATAAATCCAGTGTTTCATAGTGCATAGAAGTAGGATTAGTTACAAACACTACGTCATAGCTATCCTGAGGCCCATCAGTATAAACGAATTCATTTGAAACTAATGGTGCTATATCCTCAGGCAAGCCCTTATTTATCCCGCTTCTATACAAGTCAACCTCATAGGAATCGTTGTGCTGCTTAAGGTAATCGCATACATTAACCAGATGCCGTTTCCCAATAGAGCCTAATCCAACAAAAGCTATTTTATAATGCCTCATGCTTCGATTTGATCTATGATATTTAATAATTCCTTGTCTTTATCAAAGTCCCAAGCTGGAAGTTTGGTTGGATCTTCAATTTGTGCCAAGAAAGATTTCAATTCTGAACGATACTGGTTTTCTGTTATAAACTTAGCATAACCATCAACATGCTCCGATTTCTCATCAATATGAATTTGTACCATTTCTTTGGTTTCAAAATTGTACTCCATAACAGAGTCTGCCGTTCCATTCCATGAAAGCTGGAGGTTTTCTCCATATACATCCAAATGGCGATAGGGTTTTCTTGATACAACGTCAACAGCAAAAACACCTTTTGCACCAGTCTCATGCTCAATGGTAATCAGGTAATTGTCGTTGTAATTAATATTTAACCCCGTATTCTTGCTCTTAACAGCACTGACGCTCTTGATAGGGCCAAATGCAGTTACCATCCAAGGCATATCAATCGCCATTATCTCTCGGCAACCATTTGTCCTCGGGTCTCCTATAAAATAATTATTATAGCTTTCCCAAGGATGCCAATCAGGGAGATATTGACCAACATGATAAATATAATTTATTTTGGCCTGATGGTCTTTAACTTTCTTTATGATAGTCTGGGTTTCTTTTCTATAAAGGAAGGTTGAGGAAAGGAATAGTACCAAGCCCTTTTCTTTAGCCGTTTTCATGTTCTCTTCATAGCCATCTGGTACTAGATTGATTTCTGTAAAGACATGAAGGTCGTATTGTAAGCACTCTTTAATGATAGAGGCATGCGAAAGGGGTGATGTACTGATAACAGCTGCTTCGGGATGCTCTGCTTCAACTGCTTCCGATATGCTACTGTAACACTTGATGCCAAACTTTTCTTTAACTTCAGCGCAACGGCTCTCCTGGCTATCAATACCAAAGAGCCGAATGTCTTGCATTTCGCTCAACAAACGAGTTCTACGTTTGCCCATTGAGCCAAGGCCAATAACTATTATTTTCATATATCGTAAAAATGCTTTTGATTTAACTTATTAAGAGGGTATGTGCTAATAATATCAAAGATAGACTTTGCAGATCCTTCCTTTTCGTATGGATTTTTAGTTAAGGATGCTTTTGCTCTGAAGGAGTCAGACATAACAGTCTCTAATCCTTGGAGAACTGAAGCCTTATCGGTACCACAATTTAAAACGCTATCTGCTGCCATTCTTCCTTTTTGCCTATCACCAATATTTAATGTAGGAATTCCAAAAGAGGGCACTTCCATTAATCCACTGGATGAGTTACCTACTACAGCAGCTACCTGTCTCATTACCGAAAGATAGCGTTTCACTCCCAGAGATTTATAAGCTTTAGCCCTTCCTGAATTCTTTTCGACAAACTCATTGATGGCATCTACAATAAACTGGCTACCAGTGTCACTATTTGGCATCGTAAACACAACTCGCAAATCCTTACGTTCTTCCAATGCTGCAATAAAGTCATCAATGTCGTCTTTTGCAGTGCGATTACCTAAAGTTACAGGGTGGTATGTTACCAATATAGTGTTTTTGTCAATCTTGAAGTCTAATTCCTTTTCTATTTCAGATTTACTCATCAGTGGAAGCTTCTTAATATTCTCAACTCCCAACGAGCCTGTATAAAAAACACGGTTTGGATCTTCACCAAGCTGTATTACACGATGTCTGTATTGCTCTGATGATGTAAAATGCAACTGACTCATTTTGGAAATGGAATGACGAATTGCATCATCATAAGCTCCTTCTGTGATTGCTCCACCTCCAATATGCGCAATAGGAATACGCATTATCATTGCTGCTGTTGCCGCAGAAAGAATTTCATAACGATCACCTAATACAACAACCATATCCGGTTTAAGTAGATTATATGCATCAGAAAAACCAATAAGAGCTTTAGCCATGGACTTTACTGTCGTTATAGCGTCATCCTTATCATTTTCGTTGATAATGGGCACCTTACAACTTATAGTAAAGCCATCCTTTTCAATTTCTTGATAGGTATTGCCATACTTTGGGCTAAGGTGCATATTGGTGGCTATGAGTTGTAATTCTGTATTGTCTGACTCGTCAATCATTCGAATCAAACGGCTTAACAACCCATATTCGGCTCGTGTACCTGTAACAACGCAGATTTTTCTCATTGATTGATTCTTTTCCTATAATTCAATCAACTCGTCTTCCTCAAAATCACGAATGGCCGCAGTACCAATAACCTCATCCCATCTCATTGGTGAGATACCACTTCCGGGGCGTTTTACTGTTAGGTTCTCTTCAGACAATAATTCGCCTGCTTTTATTTTCCTTGCTGCAATAATACTTTTACGAGCAATTGCAATATTCTTTCTTTCTGAATCAGTTATAGCCTTCACACCATTTCCAACAGCCTTCTCAATATTACGAATGGCCTGTACCATTGCCTCTAATTCATTGGGCTCTAATGAAGCAACATGATCAGGACCAGGAAGAGTTCTATCTAACGTGAAATGCTTTTCTATCACAGTAGCACCCATGGCTACAGCTGCAATAGGAACTTCTATGCCTTGTGTATGATCTGAATAGCCCACCTTTACGCCAAACTCTTGTTTCAATGTGAGCATGGCTTTAAGATTAACATCCTCGTAAGGAGTCGGATATTCTGTATTACAATGCAACAGTGTTATATCATCGGGCTTTAAGCCATTATTATACAAAACATTTAGAGCATTACGGACATCTTGAAGTTCGCTCATACCTGTTGACATAACAACCGGCAAACCTAATTTTGCTATTTTTCGAAGATATGGCAGGTTTGTTATTTCACCTGATGGAATTTTAAAGAAATCCATACCTAAACCATAAAGGAAATCAACTGCCGGCAAATCAAAGGGGGTTGACAAGAAATTAATCTCCTGTTGGTCGCAATATGACTTCAATAAAACATAATCGGGGAATTCCAGCCTTATCTTCTTTAGCATACTTAACTGGCTACCATCCTCACCCAAGTTCTTCTTCTGGTAACTTGCCCTTTGAGCAAAACGTGAGGTAACGTTTTCAGGTTTCTTTGAGGTTTGGAACTTAACATAATCGGCACCTGCTTTTTTTGCAGCATCTACTAATTGTTTCGCCATCTCAAAGTTACCATTGTGGTTAACTCCAGCCTCTGCTATAATAATTACCTTATCCATTTTCTTTCAAGGATTAAAAAGAAACACATTCACCAACCTTAAATGGTTTGTAATCGCTTACATAAATAGGAAGCCCATCTACATCTCTAAGAATATAGTTGTTCTCGGGGTAGATTTGCTCCAGTTCTGGTGTCAACTCATTCTCTCTGTCAAGCGTACAAAGCAAATGATACTCTGCGAGATTGAAACCTGCATTTGCAAAAGAGGAGCTAAATGCCACATGACGAATATTAATCTCGGTAACTTTAGGTTCTCCGTTAGCATCTGCACGCATATCGACTACAACCATACCATTCATCACCGTTTGCGTTTTCTTACAAACGAAAGCAATGGCATCTTTTGCGCGTTGAGCAATAGCTTTATCATTAAGTAACCGTCCTTTGCATGTATTACCCGTAATACCTGAAACAGCCACTTTTGACATCAAATATTGAATACGCTCAGCTATTGCGAGTTTCTTCAGTTCACCGTTCTTGAAAAGGCAGAAGCATCCATAGTTGCTGCCCGGTAAATACTCAGATAATTGGAAATGGTTTGTATTACCATTAATCATTGTCCATGCTTTAAGCCCATCTAAATTCTCTGCTTTGAAAGCACCTTTTGCCGATGCTGTACCATCAGATGCATCTCTTATCCAAACAGGATACTTAATGTTTGATGTGAAATAATCATCGTTCAGTAGTTCTTTTGAGAACTTCTGGCTTTCAGGTATCCAGCCTGTGCCTTCAAGCATTGAGAAAAGACGTTCCTTACTGATGGCAACATCACAGAAGCGAGAATCTGGCACAAGATGTGGAACATCGAAATGATACTTTGACCAAAACACCACCTCAATTTCAGGTACTATAATAGCAGCATCAATCTTTTCTTCCTTAATAATCTTATTAATCAACTCAACATAGTCATCACCAAAGCCACGGGGAAGGACATATATCTTTTTATATATTTTTTCATAAAAACCATATAGATTGACATCAATGTCCGCACCAATTAATTCTATGTCTTTCCCAAAAACCTTACTTATCTTTAGGGAACGTGCAACACTTCTACCAGAAACAGCACATGCACCTGTAATTAATACTTTCATGTTTATAAAATCAAATTGAATTTGTGATACGTACACTACTTGGAATATTCACTACTCTATCAGCAAAGAATATGGTGTTCTTCAATCCGTCGTTCTCACATTTCTCAAACATGGGCAGGCGATTCATCAGTTCCCAGATAGGGCGGGTCATTACGCCATTATCGTTGGTTTCCTGTAAGAACTCCAACTGCTTGTCATGGTCGGGCAGGATTACGACATTGAGCCAATAGTTGGAGAAACTGTTCTCAGGCTCGGTAAAGAAATCAATGCCATCCACATTCTTGAAATACTTTGCGTAGGCGGCAGCTGTTGCACGCTTATCTGCAATATACTCATCCAAATGCTCTAACTGGGCACATCCAAGGGCAGCATTGATATTGGGCATACGGTAGTTGAAGCCTATATGGTCGTGACGGAACTCCCAGCGATGAGGAATCTTGGCCTGGGTGGTGATATGCTTGGCGTAGGCGCCCAACTCCTCGTCATTGAACAGCAACATACCGCCACCACCGGTGGTGATAGTCTTGTTACCATTGAAACTTATGGCACCAATTTTACCAAAAATACCGGTATGGATGCCCTTGTATTTACTACCAATGCTTTCAGCGGCATCCTCAACGAGTTCAATGTGCCACTCTTTACATAGTGCTGCAATCTCTTCAATGCGTACTGGATGTCCAAAGGTATGCATAGGAACACAGGCTTTAATTCTGCGACCCGTGTTCTTGTTGTAGCAAGCAAACTCATCTTCTTGGAAAGCGAAATCATGACTTTTATCAAGCTCGTTGGTGCGGGTATTCTTGCGAACTACTGCATTCTTTTGGAGCCATTCCTTCATGGCATCTGGAGAAAGACCCATCGTTGAACGGTCAACATCTATGAAGACTGGATGAGCACCAATATAGCTCAACGCATTACAAGTAGCAATGAAGGTGAGCGCCTGTGTCAGCACCTCGTCATCGCGCTTTACGCCAACGAGCATCAAGCTCATGTGAAGGGCGTTGGTTCCGCTCACGCACACGACTGCACGTTTGGCACCCGTGTAGGCCGCCATATCTTTCTCGAAACGGTCAACAAACTTACCCACGGAACTAACGAATGTAGTGTCAATACACTCGTTGAGGTATTTCTTCTCGTTACCGATAAACTTGGGTACTGCAAGCGGTGTAAACTCCTGATTTCCGTACAGCTCTTTAATAAAACCAATTACTTTTTGGTACATATTTTTGTCTCCTTTAATTACATTTTTTGATCCGGATTCTTCCTCTTTTCTTCGTGACAAAGTTCTTGCGTCCCTTCAGTAGCAAGCGAACAAGTTTGAGCGAGGAACGAACTACATTTTCTGATCCAGATTTTTGCCCGTTTCCTCATGCTGGAAATTGGGCAAAAAGTCTTTTATCGCCTCTATCACCTGAGCCTTGGTGAAGTCATCCTTGGCAAAGATACCTTCAAGTTTCTCGAAGAATCTATTCACCTCGTTCATTTTATGGCGTGTAGTTTGTTCAACAACGCCTAATGCTGCGAAACGCTGCATATCAATCTTCTCGCTAGGAATGTAGAACTCCTCGTAAGCTTTCTCGCCCGTGGTGTCGCTCTTGAAGTACACCACAGGATAGGTCGTCCCCTCATAGCTCATCTCGGCGGCATATCGCTTTGCCTCAGCATCGCTGCCACACTCTTTCTTATCGAAGCCTTCGGCCTTCACAAATTGGTCGCAAATGGAGGAAAAGGTGAGCATCTGGTCTTCGCCTAACTTGGGGAAGAACACTTCGCCACCTTTACCCAAAATACAAGCCAGCATACAGATCTGACCAGACTCTTCAGGCGAAACAAAGTAGCGTTTCACGTCAGAAGGTGCAGCCAGCGGCTGTTTCTTCTGCAAGCGGTGAATCCAGCCGTCGGGCAGCGAGCCGTTGCTGAATGCCACGTTTGCGAAGCGAGCTGTAGTTACCTTAAAGTATCTATTATAAGCCATCACCAAATCCTCCATGATGCGCTTGCTGGCGCCCATGATGTTCACAGGGTTTGCTGCCTTGTCCGTCGAAACACAGAAGAAGTGCTTCGGAGGATACACCGTCAGCAAGTCCATCAGCTTCTTCGCCTTGATGTCGTTGTTCTCTATCAGCGCCTGCACACTGTAGCGGTCCTTCTCCGAACGCACATGCTTGTGCGCACTGAAGTTCGCCACAATGTCAAAACCCTTCTCCTCACGGAAGATGCGCTCGAAGATCGGGTCTGCAAAGTTCAGCGTGTAGCAGCGGAACTCGTCAGGCACGTACAGTCCATTCGTTGAGCGCACATCGCGCACCAGCTCAGCCAACCCGTTCTCGTTCAGGTCCACCACCACTACTGATGCAGGTTCAAACCGCAGCACCGCCTTGATGAAGCTGGAACCGATAGAGCCAGCACCACCAATCACACATACCTTCTTACCCTTAATCTCCTGGGTGAGCTTCTCGGCATTTGCCTCGATGTCACCCTTAAACATGCTCTCCGGTCTATAAGTCACCGAATCCGCAATAAACTTATCTAAGTTGAACATATATTATTATTTCATTTCATTTCATTTTCCGGCATTAAAGAGCCAAGACCTTCGCCTAATGAATCTTTGGCTCTGTGCCGCAATATTCTTATTTATGTTAGATGCCTTTCATCATATCTCTCAACAAGAAACCTATGTCAAGAGTTCTTGGTACATAATCAATAAGATTATACATGCCATATTTCAGAACGAAATCCACCGTGTCGCTGGGTCTTTTCTTTTCTAACAGTCTGAATAATTCGGCAAAACGTTTTCGACAAGCGATGGCATCCTCTATCATCTTACCAATGTAGTCCTTCAAGTATACAACTAAGGTATTTTGGGGCGAGTTGGCAGCCAATACCAACATCTGCATATGAAATTCCCTGTAGTCGGGAAGGTAAGTATTGTCGTAATGGTTCATATTGCTATAAAGAAAGTGCAGGGCTTCCTCTGTGTTTTGATAATGATTCAGGAATTCAACATCATCAAAAATCCATGGTGTTTCCCGTTTCACATCCTCCATATGCTTGAACATTCTCGACGCGCGAATAACGTCTATGGCTTGGTCATTTAACTCAGGACTGTGGAACGATGCATGCAGGGCTTGACCTATATCCTGTATATCTTCACCATACAATTTACTGAGTTCAGAAAACAACTCAGCATTTGGACTATCGGTCTCAACTCTCTCCCTATACCGTTGTTGGTTCATAACCAACTGAACCAAATCATTGGCAATTTCTACTACCGCGTTTTCAACTGGCAGTAAAAGTTGCGACTGTAAGAAATCATCTGGCTCACAAAAATCTGAGTTAGGAAGCAAATTAATACCTTCGGCAAAATAGCTCTGGGCTACGAGTCGCGAGCAGAAAGATCTGTTGGATGTATCCTGTGTTTCCGAAAACTTGTAATTACGCAGATGTCGAAAAATAGTTGTATCTACATATTCTCTTCCCATCTGCTTTCTGGCATTACGAGCAATGTCTGAAGCAGTAATAGGAGACAATTTCTTCATCCTTAGCACACAGGCATGTTCCTTTTCCCTGAAGGCATAGGAATATATGTGAGACATCGTCACATACACGCCATTCGACTCCATCAGATATGCATCACCCACATATATGGCTGCATGCTCATATATACAGCCCATTTTTCGTCGCAACCGCTCTTCATACGTATTCATCAATAGAATATCGCCTGGCTGCAATTCATAGGGGTTGAAAATAAATTTTATCTCTTCCTGTGGGACTATCATATCAGATCATTATGGAATCACTCTTTATTATGCTTTATGCCAAAAGCACGCCTTCTGTCACTTAGACAAGGTTAGGAATACCGTTGAGCTCGTTCTGAATGTACTCTAGAGAAGCTATCTTGGTCTTAGTTTCTTCGAGGTTCAAGCGATATGTGTTATCGCTATTGAACTCTTCGATAGTTGCACGCTTGGTGTCACCTTCCTTGAAGTACTTATCATAATTCAGGTCACGATTATCAGCAGGTACTGCATAGAAGTTACCCATGTCGATAGCCTTAGCAGCTTCCTCCTTCGTGAGAAGGGTCTCGTACATCTTCTCTCCGTGACGAATACCTATGACGCGAATCTCGGGTTCCTTACCCTCGGGTGCCTGATGTTTAAAGAGATCACGGACGGCCTCAGCCTGGGTCTGGATAGTGCAAGCGGGGGCCTTCTGCACCAGAATGTCACCATTCTTGCCGTGCTCGAAGGCAAAGAGAACCAAATCAACAGCCTCTTCAAGACTCATAATGAAGCGAGTCATCTTGGGCTCGGTGAGGGTGATAGGGTTGCCCTTGCGAATCTGGTCAATCCAGAGAGGTATGACACTACCACGGCTGCACATCACATTACCATAGCGGGTGCAGCAAATCTTGGTGTCGCCACTCAAACGGCTCTTAGCCACAGCAATCTTCTCCTCAATGGCCTTGGTAATACCCATAGCGTTGATAGGATAAGCAGCCTTGTCAGTTGAGAGGCAGATGACGCACTTCACACCTGCATCAATAGCTGCATCCAGTGTGTTGTCGGTACCAATCACGTTGGTCTTCACGGCCTCCATAGGGAAGAACTCACAGCTGGGCACCTGCTTCAGGGCTGCTGCATGGAACACATAGTCCACGCCCTTCATCGCATACTTCAGCGTGCTCTTGTTGCGCACGTCACCGATGTAGAACTTGATCTTGTTTGCCACCTCCGGCATACGTGCCTGGAAGTCGTGACGCATATCATCCTGTTTCTTCTCGTCGCGGGAGAAGATGCGGATTTCTCCTATGTCGGTTCTGAGGAACCTGTTCAACACTGCATTACCAAAACTACCTGTACCGCCCGTTATGAGCAATACCTTATTTTCAAAAACTGACATATTATTTAAATTATTTAATTCCTTTTTTATTCGACCACGGATGACTCTGATTGAACGGATTAAACTACAATACGTTCTTTTTCCAGTTCATCGGAACATCCGAAATTGTAGAGTAAACCTAACTTCATGCCTGTGGCATGTAGATAATTGTAAACCTGAGACCGGTGAGTGTCATCTAAGGCACTTACCGCCTTCAATTCCACAATTATTTTATCATAGCATACGAAGTCTGCTTTGTAAGTTTGTTTTAACTCCACACCATCGTACGTGATTTTCAGTTCCTTTTCACGTTCAAACGGGATATTGCGTCTCTGGAATTCAATTTCCAGTGCTTCCTGATAGACTGCTTCAAGGAAGCCGTGACCGAGCTTGTTGTAAACATGAAACGCAGCTCCGTTGATTGCATAAGAGAGGTCACTATATAGCAACATATCCGTGTTATCCGTTGAATCCGTGGTCGTCATTTTACTAGCTCGAAAAAGGTATCGGGTTTATCGGGGTTGAAGACTTCGTTGCAGTACATTACTGTGACGAGATTTTCTGTTTCACTGAGGTTGATGATGTTGTGGGTATAACCTGGCAACATGTGGATGCATTGGATGTTATCACCACTCACCTCAAACTCAATTACTTCATCTGTACCCAGTTTGCGTTCTTGAATCAAGCCATGACCGGCTACTACAATGAAGAACTCCCACTTGGTATTATGCCA
>Ga0247608_10001434_pt1 | contig 33039 bp, 23 predicted proteins | sample 176DNAGHGlowgp2_FD_193490 | JGI IMG/M metagenome (GOLD analysis project Ga0247608, IMG submission 193490) | Sheep rumen microbial communities from Palmerston North, Manawatu-Wanganui, New Zealand - 1766 DNA GHGlow gp2 | ecosystem: Host-associated > Mammals > Digestive system > Stomach > Rumen ...
TCAACCTTGAAAGCTCTCCTTTGATGCAGCGCATCGTGGAGCTCAAGGAAAACGGCTACGCCGACAAGGACAGCTTTGACTACGCGCCGGAAGACTACGCCGACGCGATAGACAGCTACAACCGCGTACTCGAAGTCGCGGGCGACATCACCGCGAATACCATCTTCCCGAACTCCGAAGACGTGGACGCCGAAGGCCCCCACTGCGAAGACGGCCGCGTGCGCTACGCAAGCAAGACCTACGAGAACCTGGAAGCCACCCGCAAGGCTGGCCTCAATGGCGTGACCATGCCACGCCGCTTCGGCGGTCTCAACTTCCCGATTACCGCCTACACGGCCATCAACGAAATGATCGCCTCTGCAGACGCCGGTTTCGAGAACATCTGGTCCTTGCAGGACTGCATCGAGACCTTGTATGAATTCGGCGACGAAGACCAGCGTTCCCGTTTCATCCCGCGCGTGTGCGCCGGCGAGACGATGTCGATGGACCTGACCGAACCCGATGCCGGTTCCGACCTGCAGCGCGTGATGCTCAAGGCCACCTACAGCGAAGAAGACAAGTGCTGGTACCTGAACGGCGTGAAGCGCTTCATCACGAACGGCGACAGCGACATCCACCTGGTGCTCGCCCGCTCCGAAGAAGGCACCCACGACGGCCGCGGCCTTTCGATGTTCATCTACGACAAGCGCGACGGCGGCGTGAACGTGCGCCGCATCGAGAACAAGCTCGGCATCCACGGAAGCCCGACCTGCGAACTTGTCTACAAGAACGCGAAGGCTGAACTCTGTGGCCGCCGCAAGTTCGGCCTCATCAAGTACGTGATGGCTCTCATGAACGGTGCACGTCTCGGCATTGCAGCACAGTCCGTGGGCATCAGCCAGATGGCCTACAACGAAGCCCTCGCCTACGCCAAGGACCGTAAGCAGTTCGGCCAGGCCATCGTGAACTTCCCCGCTGTCTATGAGATGATTTCCAACATCAAGGCTCGCCTCGACGCAGGCCGCGCACTCCTGTACCAGACAGCCCGCTACGTGGACATCTACAAGGGCCTCGAGGACATCGAACGCACCCGCAAGCTCACCGACGAGGAGAAGGCAGAACTCAAGCGATACCAGAAGCTTGCCAGCGCATGCACGCCGCTCGCGAAGGGTATGAACTCCGAATACGCAAACCTGAACGCCTACGATAGCATCCAGGTTCACGGTGGTTCGGGCTACATGCTCGAATACGCTTGCCAGCGCCTCTACCGCGACGCACGCATCACCTCCATTTACGAAGGCACGACGCAGCTCCAGACCGTGGCCGCCCTCCCGCACATCACCACCGGAACCTACAGCCAGATGCTCGAGGAACTGGAAGCGGGCGAAGTGGCCGCCGAATACGAGAGCCTCAAGGCCCGCGCGAAGGCCATGGACGCGAAGTTCAACGAAGCCATCGAAGTCGTGAAGGCAGCGAACAACAACGAGTTCACCGACCTCTGCAGCCGCCACCTCTACGAACTCGCCGCCAACTGCGTGATGAGCCAGTTGCTCCTCCGCGACGCCACTAAGGCACCCGAACTGTTCGAAAAGAGCATGAAGGTGTACCTGAACCTCGCCGAAGCCGAAGTCGCGAAGCACTACAACTTCGTGAAGAGCGTGGATGTGGAATCGCTGGAAAGCTACAAGCAGGCTTAATGATAACGGGGTGTTCAAGCGCCCTATTGTCATCCTGAGCGAAGTGCCGCAAGGCACGAATTCGATATAGAATTGTTGGCAACTTGTTGCCTTACAATTCTTAGGTTCGAAGGAGCAGGATCTGAAAACTAAAGAACCTCGGTGACAAACCGAGGTTCTTTGTTGTTAAACGTCACTACGCAATCGTAAATACCGTTGCATCAGAAATTTTTTCTTCAAGAATTTTGGCTATTTCTTCAAAACCTATATTTGCGTTTGCATTCAGCCCTAATAATTTTGAAATGCCTATACTATCAGTACTGCAACGATTGTCTAAAGCAAGTTTATAATCTTTCCCAACTTTCTTCAACTGATAAGAATGGAAATGCATTGAATCACCTATTAGAGGTTGTTCGTTCACACATCCAAAAGCAAATTCCTTTTTCATATAATCAAGCAAATAATCCTGTACAACAAGTACTAGATGCTTATTTATTCCTTCAAAGGTCTCAATTTTATGATGCAATTGGACAAGGATTGTTTTTGCAGTCATTTTCCAATTCATACCAAAGCCTTTATCAGAAGCAGAGGATTTTCTTCTTAGGCCCAATTCTTGCAAAGCAAGTTCTCGTTCAGGCCACACAGATCCCGTGGTATCCATAGACTGAAGTTCTATACCTACAAAATCTTTAACTTTACGATTTACATCTGTTGAAACAAGAACGTAATCAACGCTACCTCCAGGAATTGAAACCTCCGGTACAAGATGCAGTTCATTACCGGGCTGATGAGACGTTAGCAAATGAAGACAATCCGCAAATATTTGTTTTCGTTCTATTAGCCGATATGGACAAATAACAACGTTCTTATCATCTGTTCCATATTGCACAGTGCATGTGCCAATCGATATATCCGATTGACTTTTTCGAACTTTAAAGCATCGCTTGCCCGAATACCGACACAGTTGCTTTTTTACAACATCTGGCCACTTAACGTCTTTGCGTTCTACGGAAAAAGTAAAAAGTTCCCTGACTCTTGACATATTCTTTGCTTGGCTAATTTAATGTATTCATTTGACAAATCTATCCCAACAGATTTTCGCCCCAATTCATAAGCAACCTTCATCGTAGTTCCTGTTCCACTAAAAGGATCCAAAACTACACCATTTTGCGGACACGTTGACTTAATCGGAATCATACAAAGTTCTTCAGGATATGGAGCAAAATGCATCTTACGATGTTGACTATCCTCCGGAATTATATCCCACACATCACTCGGCATCGTGCCTTTAGGATTATAAAAAAGAAAATAAAATCCCTTACTTTGCAATTCTTTAGCACGTCCAGAAAGTTTCACAGAATCAGAATGCGTTGTCCGTTGTTCATTACGAATAACCATTCTAAAATCGGATATTTCCCCACGTTTAATACGTTCAAGCACAAGTTCTAATTGAGTCAGTGCACTCCTTTTTTCTTGCTCGGTTAAACTTGTTGACAGTTCAATCTGTCGCTTATAGCGAATTCCACTTACCCCCGTTGCAGAAACAACCGCACCATTTTTTACAACTGCTTGACGGGGTTTTGAGCGAATAGAGTCTGCATCAAAATAATACTTGTCACTTTTTACAAAGAAAAAGAAATTTTCAAAAACAGAACCAAAACGATCTGTATTTGGGCTTAACCCACCTTTGTGCTTATTCCATATCACATCATTTCTAAGAATCCAACCATCATCTATCATTTTCAAAGCAACACGCCAAGGAATCCCTTGCAGGGATTTGTTATGGTAAGAATCACCAATATTCAACCAAAATGCTCCACTTGATTTCAGCACCCGCTTAACTTCTTTAATAATTTCAAAAAGACTATCAATATATTCTTGAGGAGATGATTCCAAACCGATACCACCATTCTCATATTGTCGTTTTTGCCAATATGGGGGACTTGTTACACAGCAGTCCACTGAATTGTCGGAGATATGACGCAGCACATTTAAGGAATCCCCTTGAACAAAGAGAGGAAACCTATTTTCTTTTAGAATATATTCCGATACTATACACATACTTTTTCAGTGCTAAAAATAAAAAAACAAACATCTATAATATTAATTATTAAAACTAGAAATATTTTCCAAAATTGATGACATCGTTTTTACAGATTCTCCCAATCCACGTCTTATTTGCTCTTTAGAGAGTTCTATTCCAAAATCTCTCGCGACATCCAATGCCAGTCCGTCCAAGACCTCCCCCATATAGAGATACCAATTGTTATTATACCTATACAGTCCCACATGACCATCATCACTAGTGTAATATTCGTCATAATCCATCACCTGAATCAAATCTGTAGTAGGGAATGCTTTGCTAAGGCCATCGTCATCTTGAATTAAAGCTCGTACAGACGCCCTATATTGAGAGTCAATATCATTTACAAATTTTTGAAGATCAGCCTGTTTTGCAATTACCGAATTAGGAATCCAAACATCATCACTCCAAACTGTCGACGCAGTTGCATCAATCTCCGCCAGTTGGTATTTCTTAATTTGCCGTTTCCGTAGTCCGTTCATCATCATTCCTCTGTTAAGTTTTAGGGCAAATACTAAATAGCACAACAACGAAGTTTCATCTATCCCCTGTTGCATTTCGAAATATACAAATTTCAATTGTCAATATATGATGTTTGGTTTTTTCTCTTTTTTTTCCCCCCTGCGGGCGGGGGGGGGGGGGGGGGGGGGGGGGGGGCAAGCCCGGGCGTTGCGGGTGCGGCGATTGAGCACCCGCAGTAGGGGTAGCGTAAGACCCGGCTGGGGCGGGTTTTGATAGTGTTCCCGAATGTAACGACTATGAGGACGGGGCCGGGGCTGAAGCGAGGGGGACACATCCCCCTTTCATATAATAAAGCGGCGTGAAGCGCTTCATCACGAACGGCGACTCCGACATTCACCTGGTGTTCGCTCGCTCCGAAGAAGGCACCCACGACGCCCGCGGCCTTTCCATGTTCATCTACGACAACTGTGAGCACAAAGCGACTCGTATTAACGAGTCGTGTGTGCGAGAGCGAGGCGAATTCGAAGGTTCATCTTACGATAGAGCCGAGCGGTCTCAATAGGACGGTGGCGTGAATGTCCGCCGCATCGAAAACAAGCTCGGTATTCACGGAAGCCCGACTTGCAAACATGTCTACAAGAACGCTGTGAGCCCCAAAGCCCCATGCGTTAAGCTGGGGCGGGGCGAGAGTGAGGCGTGAGCCGAACGGTCGTGTAACTGCATGAACTCCGAGTACGCCAACCTGAACAGCTACGACAGCATCCAGGTGCACGGCGGTTCCGGCTACATGCTCGAATACGCTTGCCAGCGCCTGTACCGCGACGCCCGCATCACTTCGATTTACGAAGGTACGACCCAGTTGCAGACCGTAGCCGTTCTCCCGCACATCACCACCGGTACCTACAGCCAGATGCTCGAGGAACTGGAAAACGGTGAAGTGGTAGCGGAATACGAAGCGCTCAAGGCCCACGCGAAGGCAATGGACGTGAAGTACAACGAAGCCGTGGAATTCGTGAAGGCCGCGAACAACAACGAATTCACCGACCTCTGCAGCCGTCACCTGTACGAAATGGCCGCCAACTGCGTGATGAGCCAGTTGCTCCTCCGCGACGCCACCAAGGCACCGGAACTGTTCGAAAAGAGCATGAAGGTGTACCTGAACATGGCTGAAGCCGAAATCGCCAAGCACTACAACCTGGTCAAGAGCCTGGATGTAGCTGCGATTGAGAATTATAAGAAGGCTTAAGCCTCAAAAGCGATAAAAAATTGAAGGCCTCGGTGATGAACCGAGGCCTTTTTCAACACAATTTTTCTATTCCTTCTTAATTCATTCTGTAAACTTCCCCATAATTGTTAGATGATTCAGGTTTTCATTAAACATAAACATCTTTTTTCAAAAAAAACTATTTAGATTTTCCTATATGATGAACATGAGTTAACAATAAAATTGCACTGGCCCGTTGCAGACAATCGCCAACAAACACTATTATAATTTAAATCAAAATGTTCACATGGGCCCACAAACACTTTTGCAAAAAATGGTTTGGGGTATACATCTATTCTAAAATCAATATATGGAATAATGACATTTGCTTTCGTTCGATACTTAATCTGTGAATCCGTATAGTATTCAAAATATTTAGACACAAGACGAATTTCAGCCTCTTCCTGAAATTCCTTAGGCTTCATTCTTAAAAAAAATTTCAAAAAAATTGAATTCAATTGACCATACGGAATCGAATTATTCGTTACAAAACTATTGAATATTGATTCCAAACCTGCAATAATCTTTTCTTGTTCTTCATAATCATAAATAACATCAAAAATTTCAAAATCATATTCTCTAGCAATTTGTTCAAGCTTCGATTTACAAATACCTAATGACACACCATTCCCATTATTTGTATAAGCGCGCCACTGGCTTAACTGAGAGCCATTATATGTAAACGAAGCTAGAAAAATACTGAATATGTTATGCTTCAAATAATCTAGGTATTCAAGAAATCTTTTGTTATCACAATTATTACGTCTATAAAAATTCTGAGCGATTTCAATTGCGCCTCTTACTTCCTTCTTATCATTCAAATAATAGGCATTGGTCATTCGGATTGTTTGACTATCAATAATTCCCGAAAAACCTTCAAAAGTCGTATAATGGTATACAACATCTCTTTTTGAGCAATCCCAAGGATTTATCTCTAATTCATTAAGGCTCATATTTTCTTCAAACTAAAAAAAATAAAGTGGATTTATAAGTTATTTAATAATGGATTCATGAACGACCATATTCATTACCGGTTAAGATAAAATATATGTTTTTTTCGCGAGTTTAAGTTTTCAAGCATCATAGGGCAGGCAGGGCAAGCCGGGCGTTGCGAGTGCGGCGTCTGAGCACCCGCTAGAAGGGGTAGCGTAAGACCCGACTGGGGGGGGGGTGATAGTGTTCCCGAAGGGAACGTTTATGAGGGCGGGGCTGAAGCGAGGGGGGACACCCCCCCCCTTCCATATAATAAAGCGGCGGGAAACGTTTCATCACCACCGGCACCTACAGCCAGATGCTCGAGGAACTGGAAGCAGGCGAAGTGGCCGCCGAATACGAGAGCCTCAAGGCCCGCGCGAAGGCCATGGACGCGAAGTTCAACGAAGCCATCGAGACTGTGAAGGCGGCGAACAACAACGAGTTCACCGACCTCTGCAGCCGTCACCTCTACGAACTCGCCGCCAACTGCGTGATGAGCCAGCTCATGCTCCGCGACGCCACCAAGGCACCGGAACTGTTCGAAAAGAGCATGAAGGTGTACCTGAACCTCGCCGAAGCCGAAGTCGCCAAGCACTACAACTTCGTGAAGAGCGTGGATGTGGAAGCGATGGAGAGCTATAGGAAGGCTTAAACCTCGCTAACGCGAAAAATATACAACACCTCGGATGTAACAATCCGAGGTGTTTTTAGTTATCTTTTTACTATGCCTGAGCAATCCCTAGCGGACTTACTGAAATATAAATTTTGGAATGACTTGCAAGAAATTTCAAAGTCATTATGTGAAAAGCATCACCTAAAATATAATTCAAATGACGAGCAACCCATACGCCGTTGGATATCCTATGTAGCAAGGCTTATTGAGCCCAAAGAGCGATTTTCATATTTTAGTAAAGGTTTTTGGACACGTATTCCAAAAGAATGTATTTCAGCAGTACATTTGCTAGCCGACAAATTTGAATACGGAGAGAACGTCAATCCATATCAATCAAAAACGATTAAACTAAATAACCTTTCCGAAAAGAAGGGACGGCGAACAGACTTACTTTGGGCTGATTGGAGCATTCATCATTTTCACTTGCCGACATCAAATTCTCTTGATAAAGACGGTTTTTCTTCAAGATCTGAATACTTGCTATTCGCCTATGTGGGAAACGACTATGTGTGTTTTCTAGATGTAAAACATCATAAAGACGACGATTGCTTTTCAAATCCATTTTTTATCCAACAAATCGTCGAATCTTGGCCTCAATTAGCAGAATGCAAAAGAATTAAAGGAATATCTATTGGAGATAAACTAAACGCAAAAGAGATCGCAGAATTTCGAAAAAATGGTCTCATGGCACCGATTTCACTAAACGGGAATGTTTATATGATGGGGCAAGGAATTTCAACTGCGGGAACTCCAACTAATGATATTTTTCTCTATGATATGCTGCTTTCCGAAATCGAATTATTATCCAAAGATCTCACAGCGTTTCTAAACCGAAGAAGCGTTCAAGCCTCACACGAAAACTTCTCACTAGAGATAAAAGAAAATGGTTTGAACTTATTTTTCTCTAAAGATGGTTCTTTCAGCAATATAAAGAAATTCCATCTAGAACACATCAATCGATTTTTCAATCAACTTTGGCTATTAAAGCCTACTTCACTTCAACAAACCTAGCTTGATTTTCTATTCGTATGAAGTAAGAACACGCACGCGGAGCTACGATATTAAAGTCCGTTGGCTCGATGTGGTCCTTCTGCAAAACGCAACCTTGTATATCAAATACAGCCAAATAATTGATCTGCTTTATAACAGTTCCTAATTTTGGCGACAATCCAACAAATTTGCATTCCTACAATTCAATCGCTGGTTAAAAGTTATTCTTCAGAATCCTTGACGCAACGAATGGAGAAGGCTAAACTCTTATAGTAGCAGCCCAAACTCGCAGTTTCGGTGCGGTAGTGCAAATATAAGTAGTAGGCGTTGTCGTCATCGCCCGCAGAGGCACTCCAAAAATAGGCGTTGGAGCCATCTGTGTTGAAATCGCCATCGTAGTCTCTGCTGCCAGCGGGCAGCGCAGAGAATCCGGCGGCATCCGTACCGTTCCCGTTGCTATACCAGCCACTCAGCGACTTGAGCACCTTACCTGCAGCAGCGAGACCGCCTACCGCCGTAAACAAGTCACTCCATTCTATTTGCGTGGGCAAATGCCAGCCCGTAGGGCAGATGCCCTGCACCTTTGCAGGCAGGTTACAGGTCTTGCCAGAACCGCAATTCTGCGGGTCATCCGCATCATTCGCCAACTTCACCGAGTCGATTGTCGCGGCCCAAGTGTAAAGGCGACCCGCCACACCGCAATTTGCGGCCACATTGTTGTAGCACCAACTTTTTCCTTTGAGACTTGCTGTTGTTGTGCTGTCGGCGTAATTAAGGTTTTCCGCCATCCAAGTCTGGTCGCCAATCGCTACCGTCTTGTACTTTTTGCCGTCGCGGGAGTCCGTCATGGCACCATAAGTAATTTCGGGATTCAGACGAGCCACCTTCGGCACATTCCAACTCCAGCCACCCATCAGGCCCACCCAACCTCTCTCCGTGCAATAATACTTGTTAGTGCTGGTCACCACGCCTTCAATAGTCTTGCCCACTTCTTTGCTAGTACACTTTTCTCCGTAGGTGTCGAGGTCTATTTCCTGGGCGGTCCGCCAGTCAAAATTCTCGCATACGTAATAGACATCATCAGTTGAACTCTTACCAATTTCGCCCATACGGTTGGCGGTGCACCCCATCAATTTGAGGGTGGTATCGTTATGGGTAGCCGTCACCCACTTGTCCAAAGCTAGATCATACTTGTAAATTTTTCCCGTCAACAATCCCTCCCAAAGCTCGCTGTCAGCACCACCACGACTTTTCTCAGACTTGTAAAAATCCTTCTCTGCATCGCTAGCTTCGACCCAAGTACTACTCTTGCAAATGAAACGGTCATTTGTACCGTAGGTCGTACTGAGTTCATTCTTTGTGGCTATGACATCGCCTTCGCGAGCCTTGTCGCAATCGCCAAGTTTGTAGTTTTTATACCAAAAATTACGCACATATTTTTCAAAGTCGGGCACCGTTCCCAAATTCCAGTTTTTGATATTGCTACGAATACTGTCAAGGCCGCCCGAAACATCTTTCAATTGCGCCCAATCAGCAATCTTTGCCTTGGTCGCCTCATCATCCCATTGGCCATCTTTTTCAATGTCAGTTGCAAACTTGGTCAGAAGTTCGGTCAGGTCCGCTTCGCTCAGATCACGGAGCATGAGAACGCTAAAGGCAAGGAGTGCCGCATTTCCATCGCTCTTACTGAAAATATCCAAATCTTCGGAATTTGCGAATTCACCTTGGATTCCAAACGCATTAAAAATTTCGGTTTCGGCTTGTTTCTTTGCAGAAAGCACATTGATTCCCATACCGACCAAGTATAAGGCTCGTTCGTATTCAAGATGCGTGAGCAAGTTAACATTAACGCTCTTGCGCTCGGAGAGATCCGCAAGCGCATTCAAGGTAATTGTGCCGCTGGATTTTTTTCCAGTGATTTCGTTACGGAAATACCCATTCGCTTCAAAGAGAGCATACTGACTAGCAAGCGTCACGCTCGACACGACGAACTTGCCGTCATCACTTGCAATTTTCCCCATAAAGCTTTTGCCCGTCTGCACATAGTTTTCACCATCCAATTCATAAAGTTTTATCGCGGAACCAGTCACAAAAGGTCCTTTTTGTAACACACCGCTAATGGACTTATTTTTGACAGCAACCACCGGAAGTGTGTCATATGCAGTAGAATCCTGTTTAAATTCAACACTGCTGGAGGACTTTATCTTGTCACTACTCGAAGATGATTTATTCTTGCCGATTGATGAAACCTTATCGGAATATTCTTCAACCCAGTCAGCGTTCTCACAGACATAGGCAATCTTTTCATCTTTCACATAAGCGGTTACTCCTTCTCGCTTACTGCTGCACGTAGGAAGGTCATCGAAAGTCGCTAAAACCAAATCGAAGTCGGAAGCTGTTGCATTCTCCGGGCCACTGGAACTACTATCGTCACCACAAGCGACGAATAAAATCACGAGAGATATTGCGGCTATGTTGCCAATTTTGTTCCAAACCATAACAGCCTCCATAGTTTTAAACTTCTGGAGTTCGCCCCGTTCTGCAAAAGAACTTCGCCAAAATTTGTATGAATACAAAAAAGGCGTAGATCGTTGCGTTTACCCAATCGAGGCTCTGCAATGCCTTTACACGATAAACGCGAGCGACCCACGCCCCAAAAGGGCTGTTGCCCTTTGGCCATGCGACCAAAGACCGGCCAAGAAGTCGGTATAGCAAACCGAGATACACCGCAAAACGGCATACCTGCGTGAGCGTTCGCCTTGTCCTCGTGTAATTGAAATTTGCAGATTTCGATTGGAGAACAAGAGCTAAACTCTCTAATATGTCCAATTTAAAATTAACTTAAATACTGGCTAAACGCACGGAGAATTTACAAAAAAAAGCGTTTTTGTGACGAAACCGACGAATTTGGGGCAAATTGTAAAGGGAATGGGGTGTTCCAAAGCGGGAAACAGCCACGATTTTAGTGATCACCGTAGTGGCTTTTGCAAGCGACAATCTCAAGTACACCGTCTTTTACAGCGTAAACCAGTCGGTTTGCATCATCAATGCGGCGACTAAAATAACCGGACAAGTCGCCCTTTAGGGTTCGGGCTTACCAATGCCCTCAGACGCCCCGTTTCGTTCAATATCTTGAACTAGGGCATTTATTCTTTTGAGAGTTTTCTTGTCCTGAACCTGCCAATAGAGATATTCTTCCCACGCACTGTCGTGCCAAACTTTTTTCATGTTTAGGCCTCGATCAATTCGTGTTCAGCACAGTTCCGCCCAGCCTTCAAATCTTCAATTCTGCTTTTCAAGACAGCAGAATCCTTCGTGCGGGAAACCTGTCTCGACGCCAAAAAGAGGGCGAAATCGAACAGTTCCCGCTGAGCTTCTGGACTTATCGTTTCGTAGAGTTCCATCAGTGCTTCGGCCATAATCGCCTCCCTTGGTTATTTATACACCTTTAATATACATTTTTTTGCGTTTAAACGCAAGATTGTGCCAAGGGCGGCCTATAAACGAACTTCTTTAGTACAAAAACTTGAATAAAATCCGTGTTTTCCAACAATTATGACATTTGAAAACTGATTAGAGTCAAGCCCGGGCGTTGCGGCCTTTGGACACTTGGCCTTTAGGCCTTAGTGTACATGGCCACCTTTAGGTGGTTAGGCGTCTGAGCCCCGCTAAAGGGGGTGCGCGGAAGACGAAGGGAGATCCCCGCCTTCGCGGGGATGACATTCGGCTGGAGCCAGGGGGAGACTTCCCCCTTCAAAACAAAATACAATCCAACCGTCAAGAAATGCTTGATTGTTCAAACGGAAGGAAAAAAAATCCTATATTACCATCATCACCCAGGAGGCATTATGGACTTGCAACAGGCGATTCGCGAGAGGCATTCGGTGCGGAAGTACACGGACAGGCCTATTGAGCCCGAGAAGGCGGCCGAGATCCAGAAACTGATTGACGAGTGCAACGCGGAAGGCGGCCTGCACATTCAGCTGGTGCAGAACGAGCCCCTGGCGTTTTCCACGGGGATTTTCAAGTACGGGCAATTCTCCGGCGTCAAGAACTACATCGCGCTGGTAGTCAAGAAGGACGGCAACCACGAAGAGGCCGTGGGCTATTACGGACAAAGGATTGTCCTGCTGATGCAGTCGCTGGGGCTGAACAGTTGCTGGGTGGGGCTCACGTTCAAGAACATCAAGAGTGCCTACCAGATGGAACCCGACGAAAAGTTGCGGATGGTCATCGCCTGCGGATACGGCGAGTCAAACGGCGCCGCTCGCAAGCTCAAGCCCATCTCCCGTTTTTACAAGGATGCGCGCAGCGGGAACGCCCCGCTCCCCGAGTGGTTTGAAAGGGGAATGGAGGCGGCGCTCCTCGCCCCCACCGCGATGAACCGGCAGAAGTTTTTCTTCACGCTGCTAGACGGCAACAAGGTGGCCGCCAAGGCGAGTTTCGACCTTATGGGCTATGCGCCCCTGGACCTGGGGATTGTCAAGTGCAATTTCGAGACTGCGGCTGGGAAAGAAAACTTCGAATGGGCATAAAAAAACTGGCCGCCCCGCAAGGGAGCGACCAATTTAAAGGTTACAGGTCTTAGGTTGTAGGTTTTAGGCTTCAAATCATTTGCTTCGCAAATCTTTAATTGGCGGCGTAGCCGCGATTATTCACCTAACACCTATTGCCTGTTACCTAGCACCTACTAGTTTCCGCGTTCGAAGCGGATGAAGTTCACGACCTTCAGGCTGGAAAGACCGAGAGCCTTAGCAACGACTTCCTGGAGGTAGTCCTTGACGCTGAGCTTCTTCGGGTTCTTTTCGGACATGAAGAATTCCTGGTCTTCGAGAACGATTTCCTTGAGCACCTTGGCGACGCGGCCGTCGATCTGGCGCTGCAGGAATTCGGGCTTCGGAGCCTTGCCGGAAGCTTCGATCTGAGCCTTGGCGATTTCCTTTTCCTTTTCGATGGTTTCGGCCGGAACGGCGGCATCGTTCAGGGCCACCGGAGCAAATGCGGCGGCCTGCATAGCGATGTCCTTAGCAGCCTGCTTGAGAGCGGCTTCGTCAGAAGCGGTACCTTCGAAAGCGAGTTCGGTAATCACGCCGATCTTGCCCTTCATGTGGCTGTAAACGCCAAACACGGAGTTCGGGACCTTCTTGATTTCAGCGAACTTGCGGAAGTCGATGTTTTCCTGGATCTTGACGAGCACGTCCTGGAGCACATCGTTAATCTTCTTGCCATCGACCACGGCGTTCTTCAAGTCATCCACAGAGGCGATAGCCTGAGTTTCGACAGCCTTGACAGCCATGTTAGCGAGAGCGACGAAGTCGTCGTTGTTGGAAACCGGTTCGGTTTCGCAAGAGAGTTCAAAAGCGGCGGCCTTGTCGGCGGTTTCGATCAAGTAGATGCGGCCTTCCTTGGCGGCCTTGTCGGCACGCTTGGCGGCAACAGCAGCACCCTGCTTGCGGAGGAGTTCAACGGCCTTGTCCATGTCGCCGTCAGTTTCGGTGAGGGCTTTCTTGCACTGCATCATGCCCACGCCAGTCTTCTGGCGGAGTTCGTTAACGAGAGAAGCGGTAATCTGCATATTACTTTTCTTCCTCGCCGTTGTCGAACTTCTTCACTTCTTCCTTGTCGGCCTTCTTGTTGTCGTTGGTGCGAACCTTGACGTTTGCAGCAATGTAGTCAACAATGAGCTTCAGGGACTTCACGGCGTCGTCGTTGGCCGGAATCGGGTAATCCACGAGGGTCGGATCCACGTTGGTGTCGCAGATGCCGATGATAGGAATGTGGAGGCGACGGGCTTCGGCCACAGCAATCTTTTCGTGCTGGAGGTCGGTCACGACCACGAGGCCAGGAAGGTTCACCATTTCGCGGATGCCGCCGAACACGCCCAGCAGCTTTTCGCGTTCACGGTTCTTGTCCAGGACTTCCTTCTTGGAGAGGGCCTGGAAGGTGCCGTCCTGTTCCATAGCGTCGATCTTGTCGATCTTCTTGATGGACTTGCGCACCGTCTGGAAGTTGGTGAGCATGCCGCCGAGCCAGCGGTTGGTGACGGAGAACTGGTTGCAAGTAGCAGCGGCGTCGAGCACGCACTGACGAGCAGTGGGCTTGGTACCGACGAACAGCACGGTCTTGCCAGATTCAGAGATCTTGGCAGCGGCCTTGCCAGCTTCTTCCAAGAGTTCGCGGGTCTTGGACAGGTTGAGAACGTAGATGCCGTTCTTTTCAGCCAAGATGTAGGGTTTCATTTTCGGGTTCCAGCGCTGAGTCTGGTGACCAAAGTGGGAGCCTGCAGCAAGCAGGTCTTCAACAGAAGGCAGATTTGCCATAATGTATTCCTTTTCGGTTGTTACTACCCGGACTGCAAATAAGCCGCGAAGCGATGCCCGGAATCCAGGCGAACCTGAGGTTCTGGACCGCGCCACCGAAGCGACTCTCGCAAGCCGGTGATTGGTTTTACCCTGGCGAAATTGCCAAGGCGGGGGTAAATGTAGAAAAATAAAGACAAAGCGGAAATGCCTTATTGAAAAAGGCTCGCAAATGCGAGCCTTTTATGCGATTACAGCAAGTAGCGCCTACCGTAGCTGGATTCGTTTCGTCTCCGAAACGCCAGAGCCCTTCAGCTGCACGACATAGGTTCCGGCGCGTAAACTACTCAAGTCCACAACCCCAGACCCTTGGACTTGGCGTTTCAGTAACACACGACCCTGCAGGTCAAAAATACTCAAAGACAAATCCTGCTTATTATCACAAACTTCCAATACTCGTCCATGCAAACTAATCTGCAATTGGGGTATTGGACGTAAAGCGACAATGCCTTCGGGCAACTCCACAGGTTTATCATGGACAATCCTATTTCCAGCTTCATCCACTTCTAAGAAACCGAACTCTACGCTATCCGAAGAGTCCATAGATGTAACCCAGAAAGAATCAAACTTCAAATCACTTGCAGAAATTCCTCCCAAGTCAAACGTGACCAGCACACTTCCCTCTTTCAAGGAAATCGGAGCAAACGCCACAGAAAATTTAGTTTCACCAGAAGATTTCTCCAAATCAATGCTTTGATTAGTACCATTTACAGAATAATTCAACGTCAGGTCACCATTGCCAGCTAAATATTTGACACCAAGCACATAGTACCCGTCAGCAGGGATGTTGTCCATCTGGTAAGTAGTCCAAGCCTCTGATGCGTTGGTTGTAACGATATACATGCCATTAAAGGCATCGGTGCTCTTGTCCGTCTCAGTAACAACATTGCTCGAATCTAAGTAATCTTCAGCATCTATACGTTTACCGAATGAACCCATTCCCGTCCTAACAAAGGAAAATTCCGTAGATCCCTCATAGGTAGCACAAGATTCATAGGTGGAAGTACTCAACCCAATACTAGACAATGATTGGCCAGCATTCAAACTCTTCATTACCTTTCGCACGAATTTTCCGGATGTCGACAATTGTCCCTCAGACCAATTTCCATTACTACCACCTCCAGAAATTGCAGCCGAAGATTCACCCTTATCACTAATAGACCAATTCGCCCAACTAAACCCAAGCCCTTCTATCCAAGAAACCCAGCTATTGATTCTTGTCCAATCTAAAATACCGTCACCGTCAGCTTGAGAAACGCCCCACTCCGTAATAAATGTCGGAATTTTCTTGCACCTTGCTCTTCTCAGGGCGTTTTTCAATTTGTCGTGGTTAGCATCCGATGCATAGAAATGCAACACGTACCCCACATTGGAAACATTCTTTATGGGGTCATCACCAGCATATCCTATTCCCTGAGAGAAATAGGGAGTTCCAACGAGAATCAAGCCTTTTTTGTCGTTCTGGCGAATTCCAGGAATCACCCTCTCCGCAAAGGACTTAATGGTCGACCACGAAGTAACAGTACCATTGCTACAATTGTCATACAGAGGTTCGTTGTACAACTCGTAAAAAACTTTTCCACTGTACCCCTTACTGGCTACATATTGAGAAACATTCTCAAAGAAACTCTTTACCTGGTCTGTCTCCGTATGAGCGCAGTGGGAATGATTGTCTATGATAACGTAAATTCCGGAAGACATAGCCCAATCAATCATACTCTTCGCTCTAGAGACATTCTTTTCCGAAATGGCAGCACGCACTACGGAAGCACCCCAACCGTTTCCGTCAGTAGCGGCCAAAGTCTTTATAACATTTTCGTTATAAAATGACTCATAGCCCCACTTATCCCAAAACATGCTCATACCGCGTAACTGCACGATATTATTTTTTTCATCCACAAGGTAACCATCGTCATTAAACGATAGGACTCCATGCTCAGATATAGGTGAACCCAAACACCAGCATATCATGAACAATACTAATAATATCGTGCGCATATACAACAAGTTTGGTTAAATGAACATCTTAATTAACGGCTTACTTTCCCATTTAGTAACATTGCATACAGCATTTGCAGGGATGGTTCAAAGTAATCCGTTCCACTTGACGGCAAGGGTTCATTTATAACGAGGTTATTACAATTAGAAACGTAATCGGCATACTTTGAATCGATCATTGCTAGAGAACAAAAAGCAGCATCAAAGGCAACGCCACCAACACCATGCTGAGCAGAGTCCTCTCCTTGATATATATAACTACTCTTGGCCTTTGAAGCTCCACCAGCTACCTGTTCGTAAGTGTATTGAGCAGCCTTCTCTACCATCGTCTTGACACGTTCGTCGCCAAACCAAAGATAGTCCCACACAAGCCTAAAAGGAATACGGACGCCCTCTAAACCAAAATACTTATACGCTCCATTCCTGGTGGTCGAAGCACCATTGCCAGCATCCGCAGGCACCCCACTTGCATCACTCCAATCTGGCCACAATCCATTCCCGTTATCCTGGACTTTTTTCATATATTCAATGCTTGCTTCCAAAACTGACTTCCAATCCCGCTCAACATCATACTCAACTAAAAGATGCAGAGCAGCCAACGAGAAATAGCTTATGTTATATATGTTTCCACTAGTAAAGTCTCCCGCATTTGCAGGCATAAGCAAATGAGTTCCACTGTACACTTCGTCTCGATAGATAGAACTCGCGTTTTCCAAGGCATATTGTTTATACTGCTCATCGCCCCACTTCTCGTAAGCAATCAGCAACGCCGCAACAATGTCAATATCCGCATCAGTTGCAGAACCACTCCCCTTGACGCCTCTAAAACCGTTGATTTTCCAATTCATAAAGTACGATCCCGACTCCGGACTTACCCGCCAGGCCAAGTAATAATTCATAATAGCATCAAAGCGCTCTTTATCACCCTGAAAAGCCGTCAAAAGCATTCCATAACCAACACCTTCCGACACAGTCTGCTCAGGAGTATCGTACTTAATACGACCGGAAATTTTCAATAGGGGCAACTTATATTCATTAAGGTAGTCATAATCTGCGGGACTAACTTCTTCCGAGAAGGTAACATAATAGCGACCTATCCAGTTTGCGTACATCTGGTCTACTGCAGCGGCATTAATTGTCGATGGGAAAGACAACGATCCCTTCATAGAGTTGCCTGCATTACTTCCCTGATTGTCGGGATTAACAGGATTGTCGGGATTAGCGGGATTTGCAGGCTCCCCTGAACTCGGGGAATTAGGCGCCGGAGTATCATCCGAAGTACAAGACGCAAAAAACAAAAGAAAAAGAGGTAATAAAAAAGTGGCCTTCATTTTTTTATCCTTTTTTGAAAAAAGTTTCAAGATAAAAATACAAATAAATCTGTTAAACAGATATTTTTTTTTTGTAAAAAGAAAAAAGGAACCTCCAATTTGATTAGCATCACATAAAAAAAGTGGGGCAAAACACCCCACTCTTCTATAGCCTGTTTATCGAACTACTTCAAAATAATTTTCTGAGCATAGTTCACGGACTTGCCCTGGACGCGAATCATATAGATACCGGCATCTAGAGAAGAGAGATTCATGGAAGCAGATCCGTTGAGAACCTTGCTTGCCACGACCTGACCGCGGAGGTTCACAACTTCCACGTTTGCAGAGTTGGAAAGACCAGCCACAGACAAAGTCCTGTTGCTAATCATGACCTTTGCAGCAGCAACTTTCATATCTGCAATGGCAGTGTTGCCACCAGAGGGTGCTGCGCCGCATTCGCCAGGCTTACCCAACTCAGAAATCGTCAGCACACCAGAAACTTCAGCAGCATCTTCGTTCTTGATACGGACTTTCATAGACACAGCTTTCTTCGTTGCGTCGTCAATTGTGGTCGGATCATCCTTGGCGTAACCCACCTTATCAAACTTATCCCAAGTCAAATCCAATGCCTTGGAGCCAGGTGGCAAAAGAGCAAACCAAGTATCGTACTTGGGGTGCTTCGTGTCATCCCAACCCAGTTCCAACTGCAAGTCTGAAGAACCAGTCCAATTATAGGCGATGCAATAGCCTCCGTTGGCGCTGATATCAATTTCACTTTCGGCTTTGGTCCAGTTGAACCCTACTCCGGCAATTGCAGGAGCGTCGGAAGTACCACCGGAAGCGTGCATACCAACAACCAAACCTGAACCCTTGACCAGGTTACTAGGATCCATCAACTTACCAGTCGATGCGTCAGTAGTGACGAGTTGCCATTTACCTTTATCGTCCTTGTAAGCGGGAGCGTCGAAAGACACAGTTCCGCCACCTTCGTAGAGGAACCACCATCCGGCACTGATTTCATAGCAGTGACCATAGTCCTCCTGCGCATCGTAAACAGACTGATCGCAAGCCAAGCGTTCAGGTGTCTGAACCTGGTAACTATCCACGTCCATATTCCAAAGGGACCCCTTGGCAAGGACAACACTAGCGGCCGCAAGGCCGAATATTGCAAGATTCTTAGTCATAATTCTCTCTCTTTTTTAGGTTATGATGTTAAAATATATCTTTTTTTTGAAAAAGTGAAAGACTTTTTTGCTTTATTTTTGTTTTTTTACAAAAATATGCCTAAAATCACTTACTTTTTCTTTTTCTTGGGTTGATATTTGATATCTGGCCGCAGAATCTGCCCCACAGTCACCATCAGGGATACAATAGGTTCCTCATGATCACCGGACAAATCATACAGGGCAACCCCCCCCAAGCCGGAGTCCCTAACATACTCGGCAAATTCCCTAAAAGAAGGAATCCCGTTAAAGACAATGGTCTCTGTACTACTGACAGCCACTTCGCTCCAAGACTCCTCGTCAAAAGTCACCTTGTAATCTGGGCCATCAAAAACCTTCATCAGGTCTTTATAAGAAAGCACACCCTCGTTTCCGGAGCCAACGCCTTCGTAAGAAGAGCCCAGACCTTGCGCCTTGTAAAAAGACTTGCCGTACATGGGGATAATGGGCACAATCTTTTCGGCAGTAAGACCCGCCCCAATATAGGCGTCAATGACTTCTTTAGCCTTTTTAAGGTTGGCATTGGGAACAACTGAGCTCGTTTCTTCGCTCATCTGATCGGTGAAATAGATGGATGCAGAAGAAAGTTTCTCAAATACATCCCCTCCATAGGATGAAACCTTGGAAACATCATTACTCAAGTTCGCCGAAACCTTGATACTTGCAGACACCAGGGCAGAAACAACCTTTTTAAACAGGTCGAAATCAGCCCCCTCTTCCGGAACCCAATCCAATTCGATGCCTTCGGCCTTGTATTTATCCAGGGTTTCTCTAGCCGAATTCACAAAACCAGAAAGGGATCCTTCGCTGGTCCCGAGCCCCCGCATAGCATCCTCGTTACCGACACCACCAACGGAAATAATCAAATCCACTTTGTTTTCTTCGGCTAAAGAAGCCAATTTTTCGAAATTAGAGGCATCCGTATCATCTGCCAGCAAAAGTTCTCCGGATTCAGACGGAACCAAAGAAACGTAACGTACCTCTGTCAAGAATTCGTAACGGACATCTTCGGGGGTAAACTGGGAATACTGCAACCAGTAGGGGAAGTAGCCGGCCACACGCCCAGAACCGGCCCAAAGGGCTGTCGCAAAGGCAAGAGATGCAACTGTCATACACTTTGAAAACATGGTTACCTCACTGAATCAAGTACTTTTGGGCAGATGTGGAGTCGTAGCAGAACCGAAAGCTCCTATAATCCAGCATTGTGGATGAATTAGCCGATATGGTATCGGGAACAGCAGACTCCATTTTCAAAGAACGCGAATCACTCTGATTACAATAACGATACGCACGCCCCTCCATTGCCCCCAGGAACAAGTAATGTTTCTCCAGCAAACGCTCGTTGTATTTAAAATTCTCCAAGAAAGCCCTATCCTCGGCCGAATTAGGTGCTCCCTTCTGCTGCTTATTGAATAGGCAAAGGGCACTCCTCATATCTTTATCCAGGGAATCAGCCCCTTTCCACAAAGAATCTGCAAATCCAAGATAAGTCAGAAAAACTTCTTTAACCAGCGCAGTGTCGCTAAGAAAATTTTCGTTATCATCTAAAATACTTGCATTCGCCTTTGCCCTAGCCTCTTTGGCAAAATTGGAATTGTCCGGCCTTGCGGGTGCAATTACAAATACAGAATCGTCACCTTCGGCAACCATGTAAGAATTGTTTGCCGAATCAAAACGGTCAACATTATAGAATTGGTTGTCTGCCAGGTCCTTTTTTACCTGCTGGTACTTGATGTCGGGATTAATCGCCAAATATTCTTCTAAAGAATAATCCGAAGGGAGCCCAACAGCGACGTCTTCATCGACGCCCATGTCAGAACAGGCTGCAACAATCATCCCAGAAATCAGCAGACCAAAATAGAGAGTCTTCTTTCGCATAATTTCCTCCTAAAAATTCACCTTGACATCAGCCATAACTATGTTCTTAGAAATCTCCAGGGACTTTGACACCGTGGTATTTTCATCAATCACATCGTAATCCAAGGAATTCTTCATAAATCCGTACTGAACAGTTAGATACGCACCAGTAGCTATTTTCACCTTGGGACCACCCAACACCAACATTTCATTTGCCGCAGTAAGGAGCCCGCCATAAGGCTGTCCAAATTCCGATTTTAGATAATGAAAACCGCCAAGTAAAGCCACTGGACCATAGATGTCGGCGTTGAATCCTGCGGTAATGGCTGATTTTTGACGTTCTAAGAAACCATCCTCCTTCACCTGTTCGTATGAGCCAGACACATTCAGCACACGGCTCCATTTCAGCAGATTACCTATGGCTACATGAACTCCACCACCCAATCTCAGGTAAGAGGAGCCACTGCCAAAATAAACGGTATCCCCGACCAGTTCATCAGCGCTGTAATAACCGCCTAGAACACGGACTGTCACAGCATCGTTCCATTCAAAGGTCAGGTCCAAATCTCCACCCTTGCGGTTAGGGGTCGCATAACCAAAGGGCAGGGCCATATTCACAGAGGGATCATAAGCCTTGGACACGGCCAATAGCTCTTTACGTTTCATAGTCTTATGACTATAACCATTGCGGTAAAACTGACCATACTTGTAATTATTGAAAAGTTCAAAATCGGCACTTTGCACGCAGACCTTTTCACCATCTATCACCTGCATAGCGCACGATGTCGCATCCAACATCATATTGTAAGCGGCCAAGGGGACAGATTCGTACATTGAAAAATAGATGTTTTCAAGAGAACCAGAGCGAGCAGTTTGCAACAAAGCTCCCATAGCCACATTATCCTGGGTATACCCACTGTTGCTGTTAAGTACAGAAGTCAAGCCCATAGATATTGGCGTCATGGCGGCTTCTGACTGGAACCCCTTGTCCACCATCATTCCATTTATTTTTCCCAACATGGTCCATGTCGATGTCCGATAGCCAATATCCGCATCGATATGAACACCCAATTTGCTATTCAGTCGGGACAAATACGTTCTCTTGTTTCCAATGACTACAGAATCGCGCTCACTCACATAGGCCTGTAAGCGTTTGGTCGCATCGGGATTGTAAACAGAGTCCGTATAGACCGCCAAATTTCGAATGATATTGGAAGAGTCTACTTGATCAAGTGACCTAGACCACCTGGAAACACCTACTTCTGCATTTGCTCCATAGTAAAGCCCATTGGCTTTTGCACCACCACGATAACCCAACTCACCCGTGAATACATTATTCTTCTCGTATTCGATGGGGTACCTGTCCGTCATCAGAGTAGCACGGGTACTGCGAATACGGTCAAATACGTAAACGTCATTTACGCCAACCGAGACGCCAAAAACATCTATACCCAAACGTGCTGCAGCCAAATAACGGTCAGCATCGTCAAAATCAAAGAACAGCTGGTCAGCTTTTTTTCCGTTATTCCTCAAGCGGGCAATCGTTCCCTGAGCATAAATATCTTCAAGAGCCCCCACTTTATAGGAATGGTAAGCAACATTCAAGCCCTGCATCAGGCGACGATTAGAACCATCCAAACTCCGCTCTTCCATGACCGATTCTCGATGTTCGCGAAGAATTTCGGGTTCCATGATATAATCAGGTGTGGGCTGATAAATCGTCAACGGTGTGTATCCCACACGCATAGATCCTATATTGAAATCTACATGGCGATTAAGAATTAATCCATCGTAGGACCACCAATCAATCAGAGGAACATTGTTCCCCTGCCTATGAGCATTATCCCAGTCTTCGTGGACACGAATTCCAAACCTGGCCTGAGTCTCTTTACTAGGGCGAATAGAGAACAACAAATTGGCATGGGTGTAGGCCTGAGCCTCTGCCTTCTGCGTATCGTCAAGCAAAGCATCAGAATCGACAGAAGAACGCAAGTATCCAGCCCGAACAGTTCCTCCTACGGAGAATCCCAATATGTTACGCTGTATATCTTCCAATTTTTCCAAAAAGCTCAGCTGTTTCTGCTCCACGGAGACCGAATCAATGGCTTCTTGCGCAAAAGTCGAGGCTGCAGCCAAGCAGGATACCAGCAACGAGTAATTAAAAATTTTCGTTTTCAAGTTCATAATCTCAGCCTCTTTTAAAATTCAATATTGATTCGTGCATCAATGATGCTCTGTGTAAATTCATGAGTAATCTTAGAAGCGCCATCATTATCGGGCAAAGCAGCTATGTAATCAGGAACATTGGTTTCGCCAAGGGTCAAGCCCTTGGTGCGATACCTGTTCTCAACAGAAATCTGCCCATAGTTCATCGATAGCCATGCGTGAGGAGCTAACGTGTAGTCTAGGCCAACCATCCATTGTATCTGCTTGCCCTTCATAATCGGAGCTACAGCTACATTCAATCCGGTTGTCATTGTCTGCTCATAATTCGCCATATCAGAGTTGATGTCAGTCCGTATCATCTGGAATCCAGCAGAAACACCAAATCGCTTAAAATAACGCCAATAAAGTCCACCGTTAATAAAATCTGAATTCATACTAGCCTCGTCAATTTCTTTAGTGGCGTATTTGTAGCTCCCGCTTAGTTCTAACATAGAGTCAAATCCTATCAATTTAAGGATGTCTACCTTGGCACCACCGCCCATCTCAGTAAACTTAACCTTTTCGCCCGATGGCAACAAGGACTTCACCTGTTCTTGCAAGACAAACAATCCTTGAACTTCAATAGCGTTTTCCTTGCCAAAGCTACCCATCAATTTTGCCTTGACACCTGTACGGTTTGCTGTTGCAAGACCATTGGGCAATGCCGATTGCAAAGCCGGGTCAGAAAGTATGTCCAACAATGCCAATTCATGACGAGTAAACACAGCAGCCGTGTAAGAGGTCTTGGAATAGGGGGCGATATTATAACTCTCATTTTGAGACTGATCTCCCAACGGAGAAACGTTTGTCAGCGAGGATGAAACGGGGGAATGTCTAGGCGTAAAGTAATACATAGCGCCAAAAGACGAATACAAGGGAGCGTAGGTTCCATACTTGCTCAAATTGCCATCCTTATCGGTATTTAAAATCCGACGTGCCACAAAGGAAGGTGACTGAGCTATATTATTGTACCATGAAGAATCATTATACAAATAAGTGGCACTGAGCTTAGCGCTCCACAGGTCAGTCTTGTAACCCGCCTGAAGATCCCCATTCACAGCCATTCCCTTGTCATCTTCCTTTATAGGAACATACAAAGGGTTGCCCTCACCATCACTTCCGCCTTCCCTGTACTCATAGACCTCATCCATAGACATAGCCACTTCAGCAGTCAAATCAAGAACCAGTTTTTTGTTGCCCAGGAAACCAGCAAGATCGCCCCCTAAACGGCCTGACACGACCTTAGTGTTTTGGGGCAGAGAATCTAGATAATTGGTGGGCAAGATGCTAAACGTTTGTTTTTTATAATCGTAAAAATAATTGCGGTTGATTGATTTTTCATCATCTACAATCCACATGTAGGTGCCAGCCACCATCAGGTTGCGATTCATCGGGAACCACTCCAAGTTTCCGTTAACAACATACTTGTCATAGTTACCGGCCTGAGATGCCCCTGGAATCTTCTCATTAGGCAAGAGATTTCCCTCATAACCGGAAAAATCAAGATACTCTCCGCGACGAACCCTAGCAGCGAAAGCTTCAGCACGAATCTCACCCAGAGTTTCACCCAATCCCCTGCGAAACTGGAGGCTCGCCCCCTGCAAATTGCGCTGGTTACCTTCAAGTAAAGCATCTCCACGGGCCATTTCCTTGTTCCGGGCAAAAATCATGGGTTCGTACATGACATCTACCCCAGGAGTATAAACCGTCAACGGTGAAATCTGACTACGGAAATCTCCGACAACCCAATAGAAAGAGTTTCCGATATTGCCTTCTACATTCAGCCAAGGGAAGGTAACCGAAGTTGCAGATGCAGCAAAGTAATCTTGCATGCCAGCGAAGGCACGCATCTTGGCATTGACACGTACATTATCCCAGGGGCGGAAACCGAAATCTAGGTCCATCTGGACAAATTCCATGACTTCCCTATCAGGCATCAGATTGTAAGCGTTAACATCTTGATCAGAATTCACATGCGAATTGGAATAAACCGCACGCACAGTGCCACCAATATCCACACCTTTTTTTGATTCAATAGATTCAAGGGCGCTGTCAATCTTAGCAGCATTTGTCGCGTTTACGGATGCAACAGCAAAAGCCGCAGCTGACAACAAAACAGTTCCTATAAAACGCAACATTTTCAAACCTCTTTCGGCATTCGTTTGATAAAATTTTTTCATTTCAAGCCTCCCTAAAACCAAATCTTTGTTTCAGCTTGAACATAATGGGCTTTCCAATCATTCTCGGGGGCGGTTTCATCGCTGTTGGTCATCCACCTGTAGCGGAAATGGAGACCGGCTCGATCTGCAAAATCCCAATCAAAGCCAAAACCTACAGCAGTCTGAAATACATTGAGGGGAGCTTTTTCGTAATAAGAGCCGCCCTTCATGTAAGGTGCCATATAGCTACCGGAAGCGCTAGTCAAACCGGAATTGAAATTTCTCTGGATATAAGCATCTTGGGCACGGAAGATTTCAAACCCAAGTGTCAATACAGCATGGAGCGTAGATGTTATCGCCACAGCCGGTTCAGACTGAACATACCAATCTATCATAATCATGTCGTCCTGTTCTTCACTATACCCCAAAGGGGAGAACGTAGTAGAGACGCCGGACAGCGATGTATAAAGTTGAAGCATTATGTTGCGATCGGTATTGAACCAATGGCCGATATCGTACCCCAAATCCAAAGCCAAGGTAGAATTCCATTTTTCATGGCAAGGAATGTTCCCCTTTCTTGCGTCTTCTACGGTTTCAAACGGAACAAAGCCGTCCCACAATTCCCAGGTGCCACCACGAACACCTCCTTCTTGGTGCACCAAGCGGGATTGTCCAAAAGCGCCTCCTACACGAGACAACTGGCGACCACGAACGTTGCCGGAATCAGAATTGAAGAGAGACTTATGACGAGTCCAAGAGTTCGTAGATTCCCACATGGCACGGCCGTTCAAGTTGTACTTGTAGTTAATAACATCTTCGCCTTTTTCAACCTGCTTGTGGATACCATATTGTATATGGGTACGGCCTCTGTTGAAATCGGGTTCCAGTTTAACATTTGCACCCATCATGTTAGGGCCATAACGGAAAGTACCTGCACCAGCATACCACTCATCTTGCCGCCAAGAACGAAAACGAGAGGGGTCAGTCATGCCATAAGGAGAAAAGAAATCCTTTTCAAAATAAACTGCTTCCATGGTAATAGGAATCAAATGTTTGTCTTGGGCTTTTACGTACAGACCTAAAGCCGGTTTAGACGTATTCGTCCTTGAATACTCCTTTTCGTATTTCTGCTTTGAGCCCACCTCACTCAACTGCTCTGTAGCGTCCTTGAAAATCGTTGAATCGTCCCAACTCAAAGCCGCATCCACCATCAAGTAGAACTTGGGTGTCAGATTACCTTTAATATCAATAGAAGCCACATGGTAATCCGAAATGCCCACATTACCCTGTCCATCTGTCACAACCGGAGATGTCTGGTAATCCTTCTCATACACTTGGTCCTTTTCATAAATAACACCCAAATAGTTACCACCAAGTGTCATATCCGCATCCAGGAACTTGATTTTTTCCTTTGCCAAACGTCCATGAACCACCTGGCCTCGAAAGTCGTAGGTACCGGTCATTTCCAGTTCACCAATCTGGGATCCCAACATGCGCAATCCATCGCGAGCACCGATGTCCATGTCCATAGGCTGAGAAAGCATGGCCTGGGCCTTTAAATTCCAAGGTAGGGTATGAACATCCAAGAACAAGCCTCCGAAAGAACGATTGGTCCAAAAGGCACGACCACCTTCCTTGACCGGTTTGAAGGCCTTTTCTTTATAATAAGTGCTCACTACCTTTTCATCTTCAAAAAGTTCGTATTGGGAAAGGAACCTTGGGCTGGTTTCACGTTCCCACATGGTTAGAGGGCTCGCACTTTTCCATATAACACCACCAGCAAGAAGGGTTGCGCCGAAGCTTCCAGTACGCATATCTACACCAGCAAGCATATTTTCAGAAATACGCAAGCCATAATAGTCCGAGGAATGCAAATATAAGACCCTCTCACTATTATTGAAGGGACCATTATTGGGCGAGGACGCCTTTGAGTTTTCAAAGTAGCCCGAAAAGTCGAAGGGAAGGTACAGATTAGTAAAAACGGTCAAATACGAAGCCGGAGAAACCACTATTCCCACCGTTGCTGCCGCTTCGACCTTGGTTCTTACACGATCGTCTACCTGCAGGTAGGAATCTTCATAGTAGTCAAAATTCTTAAACCGTATAGCAATATCTCCTGACACAGCTACCGGATTATCATCTTTACCAACCACAGTGGAACCTGCATAAGCTTCAAGAGAATCCAGCTTTTCGTTCAAGGAATCCACTTCCGCAGCAGTCATCGGGGCAGCCCACGAGGCTGTCGCAGCGAGACCGAAAGCAATCAAAGAAAAAGATTTCAAGTGTTTACGCATATAAAACCTCATCACAGCTCATTGCGGAAGGGATAACCGCTAGGACCTTTGTACGCTTCGCCATACTTTTTGATGACGATATCATCCATCCAAACCTTGAACGATTCATTCTCGCCCTTACGCACCTCTAGACGGAAACCCTTGAAATTGCTCCAAGCAAAAGGAAGCATCACATCACGGGTGTTCTTGGCATCCCAGTATAGACCGGTCATACCAAAACTTTTAAGAGGAATGCTGAAGTGCTTCCAGTCCGTGGTAATCTCACCAAAGCTCTTGGAGCGAAGTTTGACCTGCAAAGATTCGCCATTGCTCTTGACACCGTCGTCAACCAACACAAATAGGGCGTTTTCCTCACCCTTGGCGCCCTTAATCCAGAACTCAAGGACGCCTTCTTCTAAGTAAGGGGTCAAATCCACAGAGCCGGCCACACAAATGGCGACACCAGAATAATCATCGGCAATCAATTCGATCTCCATGGCCAAGTCGCCCTCTTTAGCCCCAGCCACATCCGTCATTAACGGTTCTGGGTTTTCACGGGGATACTGGTAAGTGTATCCACCACCACGGGGAATGCCTTCGCGCATAACCACAGAAACAACATCCGCATCACTATGAAACGGTTTTACCTCTTTTTTCACAAAACGAGAGGCATCTCTATCACGGTAGTCACTAAAGGCAGCAAACGATACCGTCACCATAGACAGTATAGCCACTCCAACTAGATAAGGAATTCTCATAGAAACTCCAATTTGAAACAAAACTCGATATACCGCCCTTAAATATACCACTTTTTTTGAAAAACGCTCTTTTTTTTTGAAATTATCCCCTTTACAAGCGTAAACAGATATCTTTTTCTCCCTTTTACTTATTTTCTCCTATTTATCTATTTTATTAGCATGCGCAAACATGTACTTTATTTTACAATCTCTCTCGGAATGGCAGGCCTCCTGTTCGGCTGCGGAGAGTCTGATTCCGATGGTAACATTATCGCCCCACCAAAACAGGATTCCTCCAACAGCGAAGTTTCCTCTAGTAGTGCCGAACCAGCACCCGCAGTCAAGCCGATTGACTATTCCAAAGCTGTAGCCATGAACAAAAAACTCAACAAAGGAATCAATTTTGGCAACACCTTTGACGCCACCTGCGAAACCTGCTGGGGCGCAGGCCCCCTTGAAAGGGAGCAGGTAACCTATGTGGCTAAAATGGGTTTCAAGACCGCACGCCTACCGGTACGTTGGGACGAAGCAACGTCCAAAGAACCCCCTTACACCATAGATCCGAACTACATTGCCCGCATCAAAGAAGTCCTAGGTTATTTCAAGGAAAATAAAATGCATGTCATGATGAACATGCACCACCACGACTCGTTTATTTACGACCTCGTTTATCCCGACGAGTCCTGCAACAACAAGTCCTATAGTCAAAGAAAGAATAGCAGCTGCAATCACCAAAAGGCGGAAGAAAATAAGGACAATGTCGAAAAGAACCTTACCCGTGTGGACTCTATCTGGGCGCAGATTTCCCGAGAGTTCAGGAATTACGACAACGACTTTCTCTTATTCGAGCTGTTCAACGAACCCGTATACGGGGTCTCGTCTGACATCTACAACGAGATGATCAAAAGAACCTACCCCATTATCCGCGCCACCAACCCAGGCAGAACCCTGGTTTACAATACCTACCCCTGGGGTGGTGCAGGAGGCATCAATTACCTTGAACTCCCCGAAGATGGCAACATCATTATTGATGTTCACTACTACGAACCCCAAAGGTTTACTCATCAGGGACATAACTCTGCCTGCAAAACCGACGAACCGGTCATTTGGGAAGGAGCCCGCTCCGAAAAGGACAAAATCCTCAACGACTTCCAAAGCATGCGAAACAACGCCAATGCGAGATTTCCCTCTACCAATCCGGAAGGAATTCCCATCACTATTGGCGAGTTCGGTGTTTCAACCTGCGCTAACCTGGCATCTAAAGCAAAATGGATTCAATTTGTTGTAGAAACGGCCGAAAAATACAACATGAGTTGGCAATACTGGGCTTTCACTTCTGTAGGCGGTTTTGAACTCTACATGAAAGAAAATGGGGAATGGGAAGCTCCTGCAGTGGCCGCCCTTGGGATTGATACCACTGGTCTTGGAACCATTGAAATTACACCTAAGTCAACAGAAAACACTTCAGATAGTAACAAATAATCAAAAGAAAAAACTTTTTGAAAAGACTCTGGGGCCTACCGCCCCATTTTTTTTACCAAACACAAAAAAAGGTCAAGAACGAACCCTTGACCTTTTTACATTCTCTTCTCAAGTCTCTAGTGAGAAGGCACTTTTAATCGCTAGCGATTGATAAACCGAACCGTCTTTGACAAATTACCGTATCGTAAGCGAAGTACATAAGCCCCTCTTGGCAAAGTCTGACGATTCATATCCAAGGAGTGTTCACCAGCAGGCAATATGCCTCTCAATAGCGACGAAATCCTATGTCCATTTACATCAAATACATCCAGGGACACATCGGCCGAATGCAGTAATGATACGATGACATTTCGTCCTTGAATCCGCACATCATTGACGGCCATAACAACAGGGACAACAACGTCCGTCTTTGGAGGATTGTCGCCTTCTAGTTCTGGTTCGCTTACAGTCCCATCAAAGGACGCCCCATCCCCCGTGAGCTTAATGGATACTTTTCCAACATTTGATTCAAGTTGACCATCTGTGACTATAGCGAGCACAGAAACTGTTCCTATTTTATTCAATTCGGGGGTGTAAATTAATGTATCCCCTGCTCCGTTCACTTCTAGAGTTCCCGGGAATTCGCCCTTGGTGAACTTTTTAAACCATATTGAATCGCCATCAGCATCACTTGCCCTAAAGCGTTTCAATGGAATGTATATGGGTTCCGTATTAGGCCAAGCACCCATACTTCCCTTCTCGTAAAGCTCAGGTGCCTGATTTTCACAAGTCAAGAATATCTTTGCCGTCGTTGTCCCGTTTATGTTTTTTACACCATAAGTAATAGTGTCTGTGCCTTGACCAGCAGGGGTATAAAATAAGGTGTCACCTTCAATTTGGACAGAACCTCGCACTGCAGAAGCACTTGTAAACGAAAGGCTACTGCCTTCATTGACAACGGGGTCCACAATCTTCAAGCGCATCTTAGAAAATTTTGTTTGATTCTTGTAACTGACAGAAAACTTAAGATCAGATGCCATCGGCTTCTGCTTAACAGTTACAAAGACGCGACCCTTGACCGTCTTGGAGCCTTGGGTGACTTCATAAGTAAAAGCCAAGTTCTTAGGAGAACCGCTGGCAGCCGCCTTATATGTTATAGAAGATCCCGTAAAAGTCACCTCACCCGACGCAGGCTTAGATACCGCAGAAACGGTCCCCTTAAGGTTAAGCTCGGTACTTAAGGTCTTTGATTCACCTTCTATAATAGTAAAACTTGTATTGGCGGCACTGGGGTCTGTCGAAGGGACAAAACTTGTCCAAGGGTTCTTTTTCATATACGCCAAGAAAAGTTTGCCAGAAGCAGATAACTTAGAGTCATCCAGGCTACTAACAGTCACTCCCGACAAAAACATTGCCGACTGCTGAGCATCAGCACCGGCAAACCAGTTACAGCTACTAATTTTATTCTGGTCCATCCAAGTTGTCCATGTTGACGTGGATCCTTCATCTGGAGAACCGTCTCCGTTTGCGTCGGTTGTTCCCCATTCCGTAACAAACACTGGAACATTGCTGGAAACTGCCTGATCCGCATCATTATCACGGCCACCAATACCATGTGATCCTGCATAGAAATGCAGTGTATAGGCGATGTTTGTACCCGAAGTCACTCCCGACTGTTCTTTTGGGAAAGACGAATATTTTCTACTACCCACCACAATCAAATTTTTGTTCCCCGTACCACGAATAGCAGTTATCACGGAGCTCGCATAACCATTAATGATACCTGAGTTCACAACCGGTTCATTGTAAATCTCCCAAATAATATTCGGGGTATCCTTGTATTTTGAGGCCATTTCCCTAAAAAAAGAAACTGCTTCAGATGTTTCATCATGTGCACGGTGAGAATGCCAATCCACAATTACATAAATATCGTTATCAATTGCAGCTTGAATAACTGTCTCAATCCTTGCCAATTGATTAGATTTGTTATCCGCTCCAGATGAAAGGTACCCATAGTCAAGCGTATACCCCGTATTCCCGTCGGACATGGATATAGGGCTTTGACCATTAGCATCCCAGTATTTGATGGCCATTGCCGCACGAATAACGCCAATATTCATATCACGGACAAACCAATTTACAGCCTCTTCTGTGTAGAAGGCTGTTCCAAGACCTGTAGACCAGTAAAGACTAGGTCCCTTTACCTGGACAGGAGTGCTAGCTCCAGTATTTTCGCCACACAACTTGCCTCCGCAAGCCACAAGCCTGCCAAAATGGCTTACGGGGCCAGCAAAAGCCATAGCAGATGCCAAAACCACGAAACCGAATACTTTGGTTTTTATAGACATAGAAAATCTCCCAGGGCACAGAATGCCCCTCGTAACTTTACATCATAAAATAATCTTTTATTTGGGAATTTTCAGCAATTGTATGTAAAAAAATCGGTTCGTATAGAAAACAAAAGTTTAGTTTTGTTAACAAACGGAACGAATCGTGACGATTATCACACTACAGGCCCTTTTCCAGGCTGTAATCCGAAATCTTTATCAGAGTATCGAGGGTGGCCTTCAGGTAGGCGCCCTCTTTTTGTACACCGTCCGAAGGGGCGGAACTGCCGGCAAGGAGTTCATGTTCTTGGCGGGTGTCGCCATCGGCAAAGAGGTAGGTTTCGTCGAAGGAGGGGTACTTGGCCACAAAGCGGTAACCGTCGAGACCGATGGCAGAATAGCCGGAGTAGGCCCCCAGGGAAAGGCCCGCAAGCACTGGGGTGCTGGTGTTGGTCTGAACCGTGTCATTGACGCTGGTCTGAACCGTGTCAGCGGCGTAGGTCTGAACCGCGCCACCTCTCAATAAGTTGTGTCCCATAAAAATGTTGGGCACGGCAAAGCCCGCCAGTTCAAGCACCGTGGGGGCGATGTCGATTTGGGCCGCCGTGGTGGTATCGCGGGTGGCGTCCAAGCCTTCGCCGTGAATCATGAAGGGAATCCAGCTCACATTGGAAAATCCGCCGCCGTTCATGGTAGAAACGCCGTTTTCGCCCAGGGGGAATCCGTGGTCAGCCATGACAATCACGTAGGTATTCTTATACCATTCCTCGTTTTCTACCGCGCGGATGAACCGGGCCAGCTGCCGGTCGGCATAGCCCATGGTCACGTTGATGCGTTCCTGCAGGGGGCGATTCTTTTCTTCGTCGGTCATGCCCGCCGCAAAGTTGAAGGGGTAATGGTTGGAGCGGGTCATGAGAGTGGCCAAGAAGGGCTTTCCGCTCTTGGCCAGCGTGTCGCGAACATATTCGATGGCGTTGTCCATGAAGGTGGAATCGTCTTCCCGCTCGCGATTGTAATGCTGTTGCGTG
>Ga0247608_10001435_pt1 | contig 33036 bp, 58 predicted proteins | sample 176DNAGHGlowgp2_FD_193490 | JGI IMG/M metagenome (GOLD analysis project Ga0247608, IMG submission 193490) | Sheep rumen microbial communities from Palmerston North, Manawatu-Wanganui, New Zealand - 1766 DNA GHGlow gp2 | ecosystem: Host-associated > Mammals > Digestive system > Stomach > Rumen ...
AAATAGCAGCGAGGGATAAGGAGGGATAAAAAATGCAGGTCAGAATTAGAAACGATAGCGTAGAAATTGAGGGCTATGTCAACGCTATTGAACGGAAAAGCAAGCCGTTAAAAACACGTATCGGTGAATTTGTCGAACGTATCAAGCAGGGCGCATTTAAGCGAGCAATCGAGCGTAACGACAATATCCGATTACTTCTAAATCACGATTGGAGCAAGGATTTAGGCGGTACGAAAGACGGTAATTTGGAATTGATCGAGGACAACATCGGATTACGGGCAAGGGCGACAATCAACGACCCCGATGTAGTTCGAAAAGCCCGTAACGGGGATTTGGTCGGTTGGTCATTCGGATTTACAGATCGTGACGTTGACAAGCACGAAGAAAACGGCATAGTAACCCGTGATGTAAACGATTTGGATTTATTCGAGGTTTCCCTATTGGATAGGACAAAGAAGCCGGCATACGACGGAACACTTGTTACGGTTCGTTCCGATGATGAAATCCAATTTCACGGCGAAGCGTGCATTACCGAGTTAGAAATCCGGGAAGATTCAGAGCCTAAACAACATGAAAATGTTGATGAAACTAAAGAAATTGATTATAGCCCTTATGACGCTATGATCGCAGAAATCAAAGGAGGAAACTAAAAATGAAGCATTTAGTTGAGAAACAGAACGATTTAATTACCCGTGCCGAGGAAGTTCTCAATAAGGCTAAAGAGGAAAAGAGAGAGCTTACCGACGCAGAAGCGCAGGAGTTAGCCGAAATCAGAGATGATGTACGCAGAATTAAGGAAACTCTTAAAATGGACGACGATTTCCGGGAAATGAAAGCAATGGAAAAGAAACTTGACGGGGAAGCCCCCAAGGAGGAAACCGAAGTGAAAGTTGAAGAGGAAGCAAGAGCAAAAGAGCAGCAGGAGTGCAGAGCGTTTGAAAACTTCTTACGTGGTCGTGTAGTCAATGAGCGTGCCGGAGAGCTTACCCCGGCAAGCGGTAGTGGGCAGGCTTTAATCCCTACCACCATTGCAAACCGTATCATTAAAAAGGTTTACAATATTTGCCCGATTCTTGAGAGATCAAGCAAGTACAATATCAAGGGCAACTTACAGTTACCTTACTATGATACCGACACTACCAACATTACCGTTGCATATCAGACCGAGTTTGTCGCTATGAGTTCAAGCAATGGTAAGTTCACAAGCATTACTCTTACGGGATTTCTTGCAGGTGCATTGTCCAAAATCAGCCGTTCCCTTATCAACAATTCGCAGTTCAACATTGTTGATTTCGTTGTTGATGAAATGGCATACGCTATTAAGAGATTCATTGAGAAAGAATTACTTAACGGCACACCCGATAAGGTAGACGGTCTTTCTACTCTTACAAATTCTCTTACGGCTGCAAGTCAGAACGCACTTACCGCAGACGAAGTAATTCAGCTTCATGACAAGATCAAGGACGAGTTTCAAGGAAATGCAATTTGGATTATGTCAAGCGCAACCCGTACCGCATTACGTACCTTAAAGGACAATATGGGTCGTTATATGTTGCAGGACGACATTTCCTTACCTTTTGGCACTTCCCTTTTAGGAAAGCCCGTTTACGTGTCCGACAATATGCCTAACATGGCAGCAGGAAAAACCGCTATTTATTACGGCGATATGAAAGGACTTGCAACCAAGTTTTCCGAGGATATTAACATTGAGGTATTGCGTGAAAAATACGCAGACGAACACGCAGTTGGTGTTATTGGTTGGTTCGAGTTTGATTCCAAAGTCGAGGACGCACAGAAAATCGCTAAACTTGTTATGGCAAGTGCTTAATGTTTCAAAAAGAAACGGAAAGGAGCGAAAAGTATGTTAGTTAGAGCATTAAAGGCTTTTTCCACGGGTACAATTTCGATGTATAACGGAGAAATCCGTACTTTTGACGATACAACGGCAGCTGCTTTAATTGCCGATAATTGTGTAGTTGAACATACCGAACCGATTGTACCCACCGGGGAAAAGTCAATCACGGCAAACGGCACTTATGACGTGAGCGAATATGCAAGCGCAAGCGTTAATGTTTCGGTTGTAACGATCACTTATAACGTGAACGGTGGAACGGGAACGGTTGCAGCAGTAACGGCGATTGCCGGAAATTCCGTTGAATTAAACGACGGAACGGGCATTACCGCACCCGAGGGCAAAGAATTTATCGGTTGGGCAACCACAGATAGCGCAGAAACCCCCGACGTTGAAAGCCCGTACACGGCAACCGCAAATGTAACCTTGTATGCGGTATATGGAGCAACCGAGGTAACACCCGAGGAATAAGGAGGAAACGTCATGTATAAAGCGTTAATTTCTTTTTGCGGTGTAATTTCAATGGTTAAAGGCGAAGTCGGGGAAATCCCCGACAAAGCCCTTGCCGATGATTTAATCAAGGCAAAATATGTTGAAAAAGTAGAGGGAAAACCCGAAGCAGAAACAAAGCCCGTTGAAAAGAAACCGAGAGCAAAGAAAAAGTAAAAATATATGTTGTTTAGGCAACTCCTAAAAGGGAGGACAACACAATGCAGGATATTTCAAAGGTTAGCGAAGTAACCGCCGGGGATTTAGCAGAGTATTTGAGATTGCCGGAGGTTACGGAGGACGACACAAACACGCTTAATAATTTGATAGGTATTGCCAAGACTTATATATCAAATTACACGGGGAGAAGCCAAGAAGAGTTAGACAATTACCAAGATTTTGTTATTGTCCTTTTGGTCTTATGTCAAGATATGTGGGACAACCGCACGTTGTACGTGGATAGTAGAAACTTAAATAGTGTAGTCGAAACGATTTTAGGCTTACATTCGGTGAATTTACTATGATAAATGCAGGAAAGTATAACAGAAAAATCAATATTTATCAAACCACCATTGTTAAAGATACGGCAGGTTTCAAAAGCAAGCAGAAAACGCTTATTTTGTCACCCTATGCGCACGTTAAAACCACAAGCGGATTTACGATCATTAAAAACAATAGCGATTTTGAGAAAGCCTTAACCAACTTTACAATACGTTACCCGGTCACACAGATTACACGGGATATGACTGTAGAATTTAACGGGAAAGAGTACACCATTCAATATATCAATAATATTGATGAAGCGAACGTAGAGTTGGAGCTGCAATGCAAGGAGGTTACGCACTAATGGCTATGTTTCAAGCGCAGTTACCAAACGATATTATGAAAGATTTTAGAAAAATCTATGATAATTCGGAAAAAATTTTCGGGGAAATGACGAAAGCCGGGGCAGAGGTCGCAATAAACAATGTTAAAAGCAGCGCACCAATACCCGAGTTAAGGGAACACGTTAAACTCACGAAAACCTATAAAACCCCGTCCGATGACGGAATAAATACAAAGGTTTATTTTAGCGGTTATATTCCTTTTAGCGGTAATCGAACGGAATTTACCCGAAAAGGCGGTAGCGGAAAATCATATACGACAAGTAAAGGTGTTCCGGCTGCATTTGTGGCGCAAGTTACGGAGTATGGAACAAGTGCAAGATATACGGAGATAGGAGCATTTCGAGGAAAGATTGTAAAACGTCCTTTTTTCCGTAGATCATTTAAGAAATCGCAAATTGAAAAGGCTATGTTAGCAGCGCAGAAACGGGCAAGCGGAGGTTTACTTGAATGAATGAATTGATAGAGAGCATTTTTGCGGATTTTTCCGTTGACGGTGTGAATATCCCGGTAACATTCATGTATTATGAGGGTCACGATGAACCGTATATCGTTTATATGAATGTTGATATGGATAATTCGTTAAGTGCCGATGATGATTTGGTGGGCTATGTAACATATTATGATTTCGATGTTTACTCAAAAGGCAATTACAACAATATTATTTCGAGCGTAAAGGCATTATTGAAGCAGAACGGCTTTATTTGGCAACCGTCAAGATCAAGTCAAGATTTATTCGAGGTCGAAACGGGATATTACCATAAAACATTATGTTTTGCATACTTAAAGGAGGAAGAAAACAATGGCTAAAATTGGTTTGAAAAACTTTTTATTCGGTATTCTTACCGAAGCACCCGACGGAACACCCACTTACGGTGCAGCACAGAAACCCGGCAAGGCGGTTTCTTGTTCGGTTTCCATTTCCAACAATTCCGCAAGTTTATACGCTGACGACGGACTTGCAGAAAGTGACACATCTTTTCAGAGTGGCACGGTTTCTTTAGGGATTGACGACGAGGACACGCAGACGCAGGCAACCTTGTTAGGTCATACCGTATCAGAGGACGGCGAAATGGTGCGCAATGCCAACGATACCGCCCCTTATGTTGGTTTGGGTAGGATTATTACGAAAATGGTAGGCGGTGCTTACAAATACAAGGTTGAGTTCTTGAATAAGGTTAAATTTGCCGAGCCGTCGCAGGAAGAAAACACCAAGGGCGAAAACGTTGAGTTTGGCACAAGCACTTTAGAGGGAACAGTTTCGAAGCTTGCAAACGGCGATTGGAGCAAAACGCAGACTTTCGACACCATGACCGAAGCGCAGACTTACCTTAACAGTTTCTTTACGGTAGCACCGACAAACGGCTAATTAAATCATATTGGAGGAATAATTAAATGAAAGATATAAATGGTAAAATCCAATATAAAGACAAAGAATATACGCTTGTATTTAACTTAAATGTCATGGAGCGCATACAAGAAGAGTATGGGTCACTTGATAAGTGGGGAGCAATGACGGACGGAAAAGCCGGAGAGCCGAACGCAAAGGCGGTTATTTTCGGATTTACCGAAATGATAAATGAGGGCATTGATATAGAGAACGAAGAAAACGGCACGGATATTAAGCCCTTAACCTTAAAGCAGGTCGGACGGCTTATTACCGATGTAGGGCTTTCCGAAGCAACCGCCAAACTTAACGAAACCGTTATTGAAAGCACAAAGAGTGAAGCAAAAAACGCATAATTCCCGATGAATACGACCCCGTAATAGATTTTTCGTGGTTTTATTTTATCGGGAGGGTTAAATTGCATTTATCTTTTAAGGAAACCGGGCGATTGACCCTTACAATGTTTAACAAATTGTATGGTCATTATAAAGATTTATGGAGCATGGAAATGCGGTTATTCCATAGCAATATGACTTATGAGGAAGCGTATATTAAGTCGCAACAAGAAGAAGAGTGGTTATGATGTTTCAAATAGAAACATAACGAGGTGTTAAAATGGCTTTTGGTGGAGCGGTCAAATTGACCGGGGAAAGTGAATATAGGAAAGCCTTAAATCAGATTACGCAGGAATTAAAGGCAGTAACCGCCGAAATGAAAGCGACAAGTTCCTCTTATGATAGCAACGACAAGTCAACGAAAGCCGTCATGGAGCAAACGAAAGCGTTAAGTAAGGTTCTTGATACTCAAAAAGATAAACTTACCTTGTTAGTTTCGCAATATGACAAATTGCAGAAAGAAAACGACGAGCAGGCGCAGAAACACAAACAACTTGTCAGCACTTACGAAAAGGAAAAAGCGGAGCTTGACCGTTTAGGTAAAACGGTAGGCACAACCTCAAAGGAATATCAAGATCAGAAAACAAAGGTTACAAACCTTGCAAATGAGGTTCAGAAATCCACCCGGGCGCAGGAAGCGAACGAAAGTTCCATGAAAAAAATGCGTGTAGAGATTGCCAATGCTCAAACCGATGTAAATAACACGGCAAAGTCTATTGACAATTTGGGCAAGGAAACCGAGGAAGCAGGAAAGCAGGCAGAGCAAGCCGGGAACGGCGGTTTTACCGTAATGAAAGGTGTTCTTGCAAATTTGGGTTCGCAGGCAATCACTGCAGCATTAAACGGCATGAAGCAATTAGGCGGTGCGTTCGTCAATATGGGCAAACAAGCCTATAACAATTATGCGCAGTATGAGCAGCTTGTCGGCGGTGTAGAAACCCTTTTCGGGGAAAGTTCCGATCAGTTAATCAAATATGCAAATGAAGCCTATAAAACGTCGGGGTTGAGTGCTAACGAGTACATGGAGCAGGCAACCTCTTTTTCCGCAACCCTTTTACAAGGCTTAAAGGGCGACACGGCAAAAGCGACCGAGTACGCAGATTTGGCAATCCGGGATATGTCCGATAATGCGAACAAAATGGGTACAGATATGACGATGATTCAAAACGCATATCAAGGGTTCGCTAAAGATAATTACACCATGCTTGATAACCTTAAATTAGGTTATGGCGGTACACAAGCAGAAATGGCACGTTTGATAAACGATTCGGGAGTTTTGGGCGATAGCGTGAAAGTAACCGCCGAAACGGTAAAAGACGTTCCGTTCGATAAGGTCATTGAGGGTATTCATGTTATACAAGAGAATATCGGCATAACGGGAACAACGACCAAGGAAGCGTTGGGAACAATCGAGGGTTCGACCAAAACCATGTCGGCAGCGTGGCAAAACTTACTTACGGGCATGGCAGACGATAGCGCAAATTTCGATGAATTGATAAAGAATTTCACGGATAGTGTAGTTGCCGTGGCAAACAATATGTTGCCCCGAGTTCAAACTATCATTGTGGGCATGGGTCAAATGGTAAGTCAGTTGTTGGAAACCCTTGTACCGCAGCTTGTAGAAATGATACCGCCACTTTTGGAGGAAACCTTACCCGTTTTGTTAGAAGCGGTTCAAAATATGCTTACGGCGGTTTTGGACGTGTTACCGTCCGTCATTGACGCAATCGTGGCACTTATTCCGCAGGTTGTCGAAACAATTCTTACCATGATACCGCAGATTATCGAAGCTGGAATACAGATTGTTTTAGGGTTAGTTCAAGGAATAACCGAAGCAATCCCGGTACTTGTGGAAATGATACCGACACTCATTGATTCCATTATCAATATTTTCACAACCAACTTGCCTTTAATCATTGACGCAGGCTTACAACTTATTATGGCACTTGTGGACGGTATTGTAACGGCATTACCGATGTTAATTGAGAAAATCCCCGAAATTATTATGAGCGTTGTTGATATGATCGTTTCGGAGCTGCCTAAAATCCTTGACGCAGGTGTAGAGATTTTAACCGCACTCATGGACGGCATTGTAAAGGCAATCCCTCAATTATTAGGTATGTTGCCGGATTTAATTATAAAAGTGGTTACAACCCTTATTTCGTTATTACCGCAGATTGTTCAAACGGGTATTAAATTACTTACCTCTTTAATCAATGGAATAATTCAAGCGATACCTCAATTAGTGGCTATGTTGCCCGAAATCATAAATACCATTATTCAAACTTTAATGGAGAATATCGGCATGATTATTGAATGTGGTATTGATTTACTTATAGGCTTAATTGACGGTATTTTGGGGGCAATTCCGCAGCTTATCGAAATGCTGCCGGATATTATCATTACCATTGTTACGACACTTGCACAAAACTTACCGAAAATTATAGCAATCGGTGGCGAAATCCTTGTTAAGTTAATATTCGGTATCGGTAAAATGATAGGTTCGCTTGTTAAAAATATTGCTCAAATTGTGGTTAAAGTAATTACACAATTCAAGGAATTACCGAAAAAGATTGTTGAGGTCGGTGTAAACCTTGTTAAAGGCTTGTGGAATGGAATTAAAGACACGACCTCATGGATAATTGACAAAATCAAAGGTTTTGGCGAAAGCGTAATGAACGGCATTAAGAAGATATTCGGTATTAAATCCCCGTCAAGGTTAATGCGTGATGAAGTCGGAAAAAACCTTGCTTTAGGTATCGGTGTAGGTTTTGAAGATGAAATGCAGAACGTCACAAAAGAAATGCAGGATTCAATCCCGAAAAGTTTCGACGTAGACGCAAACTTAAACGGTGTAAATGCTGCAAATGGGGATTATTCCGCATACGGCAACATGGTTTCCGCATTTAAGGAAGCGTTGGGCGAAATGAAAATTGAGTTAGACGATGAAGTAGCAGGCAGATTTGTTGATAAGACCGTTACACGGTTAATTTACACATAAAATAGGGGGCAGGATATGAATTACGTTATTCTAAACGGCAAAAAAAGCACAACAATTACCGGGCTTTTAATTCAATCCTTGCCCTCTATTTCTAAACCTCAAATGAGGACGCAAACCGAGGAAATAGACGGTAAGGACGGCGATATTATAACCGAGTTAGGTTATGCAGCTTATGACAAGCAAATTAAGATTGGATTGTACGGAAATTACAACGTAGATGATGTTATATCATACTTTAACGGTTCGGGAATTGTCACTTTTTCCAATGAGCCGGACAAATTTTACTATTATCAGATCATAAAACAGATAAATTATGATAGATTGATAAGATTTAAGACCGCAACGGTTGAATTTCACGTACAACCCTTTAAGTATTCCGCAGTTGAGCAGGCATTGACGTTTTCTTTTGGTTCGTTGTTATCTTTTAATGATTTCACGCAGACCAAGAACGGCTTAACCTTGACGGCACAAAACGGGGTTATTTCCGTAAGCGGAACGGCAACTGCAGCAACCGAGTTTTATTTACCTATCAATCAATTAAAACTTAAAGCCGGGGAATACACTTTAAGCGCAAATGCAACGGGAACGGGGGTTAGTTCCGCAAATATCCGTTTAATTGACGGTGTACCGTCTGACGCTAAAAGTTTCGGAGGTACTTATATCAATTTGAAGAACGAACAGAGTGTAGCCCTTACCGCCACGCTTGCAACGGCGCAATCTTACAATTACTTATGGTTCTATATCAACGCAAATACGCTTAATTTTGAAACCGATGTAAATTTAATTGATAACAACGTACCGTCAATAAATGTAACGAATACCGGGAACACGTTTTCAAAGCCCAAAATTACGATTTATGGTTACGGAGATATTCAGTTAAGCCTTAATGGGCAGCAGGCTTTAAGTATTGCTTTAGGTACTGAAGAATATATAACGATTGATTGCGCAGAAATGGAAGCAAGCAAGGACGGCATTTTGAAAAATAGGCTTGTTACCGGGGATTATGACAATATGTTCTTTAAGACCGGGCGCAATACTCTTTCATGGAGTGGCGATATTTCACAGATCATAATTGACAATTACTCAAGGTGGATTTAGGAGGTAGAACATGGATTGCAATTTATCAATGGTTCGTGGCGATACCCTCACGTTTGGAGTGGAGATTAAGGACGAAAACGGGGAATTGTTCACGCAGGATTTAGACACGGCTTACTTTACGTGCAAAACAAGTTATGACGAAGAGGACACAGTTTTTCAAAAGGATTTGAACGTCGGTATTTCCAAGGTCGATACGGGTAAATACGTTGTTCGTGTAGCACCCACCGATACCGAGGGAATAGAAGCCGGAAAGTATTATTATGATTTCGAAATCGGGGTCAATTCCGATAAATTCACGGTGTTAAAAGGCATTTTGGATATTGAGAACGATGTAACAATATAGGAGGGCAGACATGGACGTTAAGAATACAACCAACATAGGCACGGTTAAAATTATCATGCTTAAAGGCGAAGCAGGAAATAGTATTGCAAGCATTGAAAAGACAAGCGAAACCGTGGGAAGTGAGATTTACACAATTACCCTTACGGACGGTTCGACAACCACAATCGAGGTTGAAAAGGGCAGAGGAATTGCAAGCATTGAGAAAACCGCAACCGTGGGGCTTGTCGATACTTACACGATCACTTTTACAGATGATACAACGGAAACGTTTGATATTATCAACGGGCAATCTTACACCGTACCAACGGACGGGGTTATTTATTATGCAGGAACGGACACCCCGGAGGGATTCGAGGAAACCACACCCCCGGCAGGACAAGCGGTAGAAATTGACGATACCGCACCGAGTGCATTTAAGACTTATTCAAGTCAAAAAATTGAGAGTTTATCCGATACCATTTATTCAACGACTGAAAAACAAATAGGGTTATGGGTGGACGGAAACCCATTATACGAAAAGACTATAAATATAGGGAAAATAACAAGCAATGGTGAAAAAGTATACACATTAGGTATTGAAAATGTGGATTATTTAGTTGATGTAAGAATAACACCATTGCAAAGAGAAAATGAAACAAACTTATATACTCTTGATAACTACAATCCAAGTTGGAGCGCAGGAAGTTATACCTCAGTTGCAATGAATAATGACCCAACTGTTGGTCTAAAAATAACAATATATTCGGGTTATTATACGAGCGCAAATGATATTTATGTCACGGTTCGCTATACCAAAACAAGCACACCATAGGAGGGTTAAATCATGTCAAAATGGATTAAAAAGGTCGCAACGACACCATTAAATACAATCGCAAAAGTAATTGATAGTTTAACGGGGAGTTCCACCACGAACGCACCGAGTATTCATGCGGTCAATACCGCACTTGCAGGAAAAGCCGATGTAAACGACGTTTACACAACCGACAATTTGACATTTTCCCTTGACGGAACAACCCTTACCATTACTAAAACGGAGGGCGAATAATGGCTTTAATTTTCAACAATACGACAATTAAAGGTGTAAATTTCAACGGAACGACCGTAAAAAAGGTTATTTATAACGGAGAAACTGTTTTTACGGCAGATAACGAAATTTACAAAGACGGAGTTCTTGCCGACGGTGTAAGTTTGAGTACATTTTCAAATTATACGGGCGGTGGCGACGTATACACGGGAAATAATGTATTAAGATTTTCTCATTCGCAGACAAGTTTTACGTCGGGTAGCAAAACGGGAAGTATTACTTTTGATTTTACAAACATATCAACAATTACGATTACGGGATATGTTAAGGGTTGGGCAAGGCAGGCTGATTCTACAACCAAAATTGGCATAGATAGTGCAAGTACACAAGTTGCAAGCGGATTTCCATATACCGAAAGTGCAGGAGCATTTACACAAACATTCGATGTAAGCGCACTTACGGGCGAACATTCTATTGTGGGTAATATTTATATTAACAACACGTCGGGTGATACAACCACAAGTGCTTACAATTTCCTTGCAATTTCCGAGATCATGGCTTATTCATAAAGGAGCGATAACATGATAAGGTTATTTTCTTCAACCGACAAAAATTTCACAACCAACGGCGATGTAGTTTTGCAGCCACTCAAAGCAAAAGTTCATAAAGAGGATAACGGCGACTATTATTTGGATTTAGAAACCGGGCTTGATTACGTCGATTACATGGTAGAGGGGAACATTGTTGTTGTTGACACTCCCCAAGGAGATCAAGCGTTCAGAATTACCAACCCACAGAAAACCCGGTCAAAAATCACGGTCAAGGCATGGCACGTATTCTATGATTCTGAAAACTATTTGATTGAGGATTCTTACGTTGTTGATAAAAATTGTAATGACGCTTTAGATCATCTTAACAATGCCACAACTCCCACAAGCCCTTTTACGACCATTTCAGACGTTGCAACGGTGGATTCTTACCGATGTGTTAGAACGTCGCTTTACGGGGCAATACAGACCGTTTTGGAGCGTTGGGGCGGTCATTTAGTCCGGGATAACTTTAATATCGCAATCAGAACGGGAATAGGACAAGATAACGGGGTTACGGTTCGTTATAAGAAAAATTTAAGAGAAATAACTTGTGAGGAAAATTGGGATAATGTTGTTACGCAATTACTCCCGGTTGGTAAGGACGGTTTACTCTTAAATGCGCTTGATGAAACAGAAAGCCTTTACGTATATAGTGAAATTCAATATGCAATCCCTTATGTTAAAACCGTTTCTTTCGATCAAGACATAGACGAAGAAACCTATACAGACCCCGAGGGAAACCTTGACGAAACCGCATATAAACAAGCCTTGTTAGAGGATTTATTGCAGCAGGCACAAGCCTATGTAGATACAAACAGTTTGCCCCAAGTAAATTACACAATGCGTGCAAACATTGATAAGGTTTCAGATATTGGAGATACAATAGAGGTCATTGATGAACGATTAGGAATTGACTTAATGACTAATATTATTGCGTTTGATTATGATTGTATTTTAGGGAAATATACCGAAATAGAATTTGGTAATTTCAAAAATACCTTGTCAAACCTTGTTTCTAATATCACGGCAAGCGTGGATAAAACGGCAACCGAAGCGGTGCAAAATGCCACGGCACAAATTACCGGGGAATTGCAGCAGGCAACCGACAATATTTTAGCGGTTATGGGCAATTCTTACGTGATATATGACGGCGATATGATCATGATTGTTGATAAGCTGCCAAAAGAGGAAGCAACCAACGTTATTTTGATGAATAACGGCGGTATTGGCTTTTCGCAATCCGGCATAAATGGCACATTTACGAGCGCATGGAGCATTGACGGCACATTAAATATGCAGGCAATCAATGTAATAAACCTTGTTGCCGATATGATCAAGGGCGGTACGCTTAAATTAGGCTCACATTTAAACGCAAGCGGTATATTTGAGCTTTACGACAACGCAAATAATATCATAGGACAAATGGACAAAGACGGCTTAAAAATGTACGGATTAGACGGTTCTTACGTCCTTATGAATAATGAGGTAGGTTTTGCAGGATATGACCGCAACGGTCAAAAGATATATTGGGTAAGCGGAGAAGAATTTCACATGAAAAAGAGTGTAGTTGAGGAAGAAATCACGCTATGTAACAAATTACGCTTTATTCCGATTGAAATTGACGAAAACGGAACGGTTGTAAATGACGGTATCGGGCTTGTATCGGTAGGAGGTTAAACAATGGCAAGTGGTAGTTTTAATCTATCAAGAACGGGTTCTACAAGTTCATATATTACTTTCAAGTGTTCGTGGAGTTCCACGGCTAACCAATCAACAAATAGTTCGACCGTTACGGTCAATGTTACCGCCACAAAATCAAGCAGTTCCACGGCTAATACTTACGGCACGCAGGAAACCAAGGTTACGGTGGGTTCAAGCTCACAATCGAATAGCGGTTCTTTTACCCTTGCACCCGGAAAAACCATTACTCTTTTTTCGAAGAGTTACACCGTAAAGCATAATGACGACGGAACGGCAAGCGTTAAAATTACCGCAAATGTGGGCGGTAATGTCATGTATGGAAACGGCAGCGCAACCGTGACCCTTGATAAAATCCCGAGATATGCCACGGTTACACAATCGAACACGGCAAAAACCGAAACAACCGCAACGATTAAGTGGAGTGCGGATTCGGTTATTGATTATATATGGTATTCCACTAACAATGGTTCATCATGGACGGGAATAAATGTAGCCGACGGCACAAGCGGTACATACACAATAAACGGCTTAAATCCGAACACCAAGTACAATATTAAAACAAGGGTTCGGAGGAAAGATTCACAACTTACCACGGATTCAAGCGCACTTGCAGTTACCACTTATGCTTATCCTTACGCAAATTCAATGCCCTCTTTTACGATAGGCAATAAACTTACCATAGGGCTTTATAATCCATTAAATCGAAGCGTAACGGTTAATATCATCGGTGCGGATAACTCACAGATCAGCAACGATACAACAAGCGGAACGTCCATTACCGGGTACAATGGGAGTGTAGTTGTTGGCAGGCTTTATGATTCTATCCCTAACGCAAAATACGGCACATATCGGGTTAGGGTTACTTATGGTTCGAATGTTTCAACCGCCACGGGTGGAAGATATACCGTAAATGAGAATGATTGCAAGCCCTCTATTGATTCGGTGGCTTACGAAGATACAAAAGCAAGCGTTATAGCGATCACGGGAAATAATCAACAGATAGTCCGAAATCATTCTATCGTTTCTTACACGGCAACCGGGCTTTCCGCTCAAAAAGGGGCAAGTGTAAGTTCATGTTCCGTAACGGTCAATGGAAATACCTATAATTTGACCATAAGCGGTACAACCGCCACGGGTGGCAATGCAACGATTGATTCCGGCACGAATGTTGACGCAGTATTCACGGTTACGGATTCCCGAGGGGTTACGGCAAGTATGACTTGTTCGGTCAATATGCTTGATTGGCAATTACCGAGTGCGATTATAACCTTACAACGGCAGCATAATTTTTACACGGCAACGGATTTAACCGTTGACGCTATGTTTTCCTCTATCATCGGAAAAAATGCAATTACAATAAGTTATGCTTGCACCAAAGACGGAGATTCAAGCCCCACGGTAACGGGTACTTGTCAAGATAATGTTCTTAAAACGATTCAGCTTGACAATACTTATGCGTGGGCGGTTAAGGTCACATTGACCGATTCTTTCAATGGCACAACGATTTACAACCTTTATATTTCCCGTGGTATGCCTATTATTTATTTTGATAGACTAAAGCGGTCAATCGGTGTAAATTGTTTTCCGCAGGATTCCGAAAGCATAGAATTAAATGGAGTAAACCTTGCCCGGTCGGTTATGACACGATCATTAAGCGCAGCTATAACCGATTTAGCGGTTAATACTTATACCGTGATTCCTTTTGATTTGGAAGTGGCAGCAGGGGGCAAGCTCACGGCAACCAATGACGGCGGTATTCGTGTAGGGGCGAACGTAAGCAAGGTTCTTGTAAGTGGTATGTGTTCGTATGATCTCATTCAATCCACGTCAAGCCGTCACATAAGAATTGTGAAAAACTCTTATACGGCAAATAATACGCTTGCGTGGAGTTGGCAAACGTTAGTACAAAGCAATCCCGGACAAGTGGAAATTATGCCGATACTTGCAGATGTGACCGAGGGAGATATAATATATATGCTATATTACACGGGTAATTCCGCAGACAAAATAGGCGGTAACACTTACGGTTGCCGTACTTCAATGACCGTTCAGACGGTAGAATAGGAGTGATATGGAAAATATAACGATAGGTCAAATTATGGTTGCAATCGGGATTCTATCAACGCTTATAGGCGGTTTTGCTTACGTGGGGCAATCCCTTGATAAAGTCATGAAAAAGGTATTCGAAGCAGAATTTAAGCCCGTAAATAGTAAGTTAGATGATTTAAGCGAACAAATAAAAAAGGTGGATATGGAAAGCTGCAAAAATTATTTGGTTCGGTGCTTATCAGATTTCGAAAACGGGCAGCAGGTCGGAGAAACAGAAATTGAGCGGTTTTGGGAACAATACGAACATTACACCAAACAAGGCGGTAATTCCTATATTCATAGAAAAGTAGAACAGTTAAAGAGTGAGGGCAAGTTATAAGAAAAAAGGGAGTAGGCTTAAACCTATTCCCTTTTACGCTATTTGCAACGGCTATTAAAACAAACATAGCAATTTGCGTAAAAATCACGCAAACCGCCAAAAGATATTTACGTTATCCCCGTTTATCTCTATTTTTTCAATCAAAGAAGCAATCATTAAGCGGATTTCCTCAAATACACCACGGTTTATAATATCCTCAAAATTAGATATGATTTCTATTACTTCTTTTTTCGTCATGTTCCGATTTCCATTTAATCCTTGCAATTCCTTTTCGAGTTTTTCCCGGTGTTCATTGATAGGTTTAACTTTTGCGTTTACCTCTTCAAGTGTAAATTCCCCGACCCCGTATAAATCCATAAAGCGTGATTTTTGAGCGTGTAGTCGGTCAAGCTCCTTTTTAATCAGCATTTCTTTTTCTTTCATTTCGTCCGAAAGATTAGCCTTTTGTAAAACCTCTATTTCATCGGGATTTAATGCAAGTTTCTTGATCTCTTCCAAAATAGCATTATCCAAAACTTCCAACTTATAAATTTTATTCTTGCAATTCGGGTCTTTTACCATGTGTCGGGTGGATTTCCGGCGAGAGTGGCATATATAGTAACGATAATTTCCGTTTTTCGAAAGAGTGTAACGGGCGGTGCAACATTCGCAGAAAATCAGCCCTCCAAGATATGTAGACCGTCCATTGTTCTTAAATTTTGAGAAATCCCTTGATTGATAAAGAGTATTTGCTTTTTCAAAGGTTTTTTCGTCAATAATTGGTTCATGGTTGCCCTTGTGGTATTCCTCATTGTATTTTACATATCCTTGATAGATTTTATTTACCATTGCATTTCTTACAAGCGTTCTATTCCATTTCCCGTATCGGTGCGTATATCCCTTATCGTTTAATTCTCTCTCAATTTGGCAGAAATTAAGCCCTTTTAAGTACAATTCGTATATTTTCCGTACCTGCATTGCTTCAAAGTCATTTATCACAAGTTCCCCGTCTTTATACTCATAACCAACCGGGGCATTACAACTACCACCCCATTTACCGCTTTTAACCCGAGCTTCTTTTCCCATTGTCATACGTTCCTTGATTTGTTCCCGTTCGAGTTGAGCGAACACGGCAAGTATTCCGATCATGGCACGACCAAACGATGTACCCGTATCAAAGTTTTCATTCATGCTTACAAAATCCGTACTATGCTTTAATAATATATCCTCTATAATGTGCAGCGTGTCCTTTTGTGACCGGGAAAGGCGGTCTAATTTGTAAACAACAACGCTATCGGCTTTTCCTGCTTTAATGTCCTTGATCATGTCCTGCAATGCCGGGCGGTTCATATCCGACCCCGTGTAACCGCCGTCAACGTAAATTTTCACAACAACCCAACCCATAGCCTTACAGTACATTTTTAAGCGGTCTATTTGTTCGTCGATTGAATAACCCTCTTTTGCTTGTTCTTGCGTGGACACCCTCACATAAATAAATACCTTTTTACCATTTTTAACGAGTTTCATTAAGTATCAATTCCTTTTCAATGTTTTCTATGTGTAGCATTCAAATTAAAAAAACTCACAAGGAGTTATTTTTTGCTTTCAAGATAAATGCGCATGATTTCACGGTATATCTCATCTTTTTTACTCTCTCCTATATCATCACTCTTAAAGATCATTTCAAGTTTCGATGTGATTTCCAACGCTTCATTGTAATTTGACGTGTCAATCTCAAAAAATGAAATATCAATAGCGAAAACCTCACAAAATTTTTTCAATGTGTCCAAGGTTAAAGCCCTTTTCCCGGCTTCAATATTAGAGATTGCAGACCGTGATAATCCAACCTTTTCGGCAACTTCAATTTGCCGTAAACCCCGGGAAAGCCGTAAATCCTTTAATTGCTTTCCGATTTTACTTTTGTCTATCAATTTCAAAACCTCCTTGCTTAAAAGATACCATAAGAACGTTACATTTAGAAACATTTTTTTATTTTCTGTTAAAAAATTTATTTACTTTCAAATTTTTACAGAGTAATATAAAGGCAGAAAGGAGGTAAAGACAAATGTCGAGATTAAATCTCATAATGTGGGAGAAAGAAAACGGTTACAAAGGCAATTATGTTGCCGAAACAATCGGGGTAAGTGCTTCAACATGGAGCAAAATTAAAGCCGGGAAACAAAACCCAACGCTTGAACAAATAGAGCGTTTGCGCACAAAATTTAACTTAAATAACGTGCTTGATTTATTAAGGGAGGAAAAACCTTGAAACGCAAATACAAAAACGCTATGAATAAGCTGCATGAGGTCATATTGGATTTGTCAGACAAAGAGCTTGATATATTAAGAGCGAAAATTGCAGAAATCGAGAAGAAATAACAAGCAGGGTAAAAAGCCCTTGTTTTTTGCCTTGAACGTTTCAAAAAGAAAACAAAAGGAGCGGTTTGCATGAAAATTAAGCACGTAATGAAAGACGGAGTTATCAGAACGGACATAAGCGGTCATGTAGTCCGTAGATCAGACGCAAAAACGGTTTATAACATGGTTGAGGAATTAAACAAAAGGAGGGCTAACAATGAAATTTAAGTTAGGCGATAAGGTGCGAGTATTGGACGGCAGCAGTATTAAGGATTATTCCGGCGGTTGGAATGGTTACATGACAAAGTTTGTCGGAAACGTTTATACCATTAGAAAGCGTTATGAAAATTCGGACGGTACACGTTTTGCGTATCAGATTTCGGACGATGTAGGCGGTCATCTTTTCGACGAACGGGGGCTTGAATTGGTGGAGCGGAAACCCAAGAAACAGTTTACACGGGAAGATTTCGAAAATGCGGTTGTCCGGGTGCTTACCGAGGATAAAGCAACCGTTGAGCTTGTTTCCGATATTCCGATCATGCCTTACGCATTTTTACCGTTTGCCGACAAGATAGCAGACGAGCTTTTCAGAAAGGAGAAATAATATGTTTGTAGATTTGGTTTTATGTAAGCATATTGACGATTTGGACGGTCATATTTATTTATTCTATGCCCCGGCTTTTAGTGGCTTAAAAAAGGGCGATAGCGTAATTGTAGACACAAAATACGGGCAAAAATTAGCAGAGGTTAAGGACATTGAAACGGTAGATACGAAATTACCCGTTTATGATTTCATTGTAACGGCAGCAGGGGCGACAAAACCCTTGCGTAAGATTATTTACCGGGTAATAAACGACGAATTGGAGTATGAGGAAGAGTTGATAAAAGAAATGGGTGGAAACAATGAGTAAATCCCTTTTATCAAATACCCGGGAATGTTACGTTTGCGGTACAACCTATGATTTGCATAAGCACCATATTTACGGTGGGCATGGCAGGCGCAATTTAAGCGAAAAATACGGTTGTTGGGTGTATTTATGCGCACCCCACCATGATATGAGCGATCAAGGGGTACATTTTAACAAAGCCCTTGATATTGACTTAAAAAGTCAATGCCAAAGAGCATGGGAAAGCAAGTACGGCAGCAGGGAGCAATTTATAAAAACCTTTATTAAATCTTATCTTTAGGAGGGAATATGGCAAAACGAAAGAAAAAGAGCCTTGCAACGCATTTACGCAAAAAGAGGAAGAGAAAGGAGGGAAAAAATGTTTGATGAAGAAAGAAGATTACACGAATTAAAAATCAAGCCGGAGTATTTCCAAGCTGCAATCGAGTTGCGGAAACGGTTCGAGTTGCGAAAGTTTGACCGTGATTTCCGTGTAGGCGATACGTTAAAATTGCGAGAATATAAAGACGGAGAATACACCGGGCGCAATTTGCAAACCTCAATTAAATACATACTTTCCGATTGCCCGGAGTATGGCTTAATGCCGGGGTATTGTATTTTAGGCATTTAATGTTTCAAAAAGTCAATTTTATTTTAGAGTATTGACAAATTGAAACGTAGGAATAAAATGTAAATTGCATGGAGTTGGTGCAATATGTCGGTATTGTACTAACGATACTTAATATTGTACCAACGGGAAAAGCCCTTGCGTTTTGTGCCGACACACGAAGCGTGAGGGTATTTTCTTTAGGAGGGTTAGAATGACCGATAAAAAGTATTATTGGATTAAATTAAAGACGGATTTTTTCAATCAAGAAGCGATTGATTTCTTAATGTCACAACCAAACGGTTGTCAATATATCGTTCTCTATCAAATGTTATGCTTACAGACCGCAAACAGTAACGGAGTAATGGCAACGCAGATCGGGGAGGTTATTGTACCTTATGACGTGAAAAAGATTGTCAGAGATACCAAGTATTTTGATTTTGACACGGTAACGGTTGCCCTTGAATTATTTAAGCGGTTAGGGCTTGTATATCAAGACGACGGCGAAATATTACGCATTGCAAACTTAAATCACATGGTAGGTAGTGAGAGTGCGTCAATGGCTGCAATCAAGAAAAGAGAATACAGAGAACGCTTAAAGGACAAAAAAGAGGACAATATCGAGGACAAAAAGAGGACAAATTGTCCGACAGAGAATAGAGATAAGAGTTTAGAGATTAGAGATAAGAGTTTAGATAAAGAGATAGAGAAAAGAAAAATCAACTATCAAGAGATAGTTGATATGTATAACGATACTTGCGTATCGTTCCCCCGTGTTACCACTCTATCAGATCAGAGAAAAAAGGCAATTAAAGCCCGGTTAAATAATTATAGCATTGATGATTTTAGGGTGCTATTTGAGAAAGCGGAAAATTCCACGTTCCTTAAAGGCGGTAACGGGAGAAATTGGAGCGCAAATTTTGATTGGTTGATTAAGGATTCTAACATGGCAAAGGTGCTTGACGGCAATTACGATAATAAGAGCAATCCGGCAGCAGGCCAAAAAGCGCAGGAATTAAAAGACTTTTACGCAATGGCTCAAAATTGGGCAGAAAGTGAGGGCAACAATGGATAAAAAAGAGTTTTCGTTATTGGCAATGGCTTTAAGGACGTATTACCCCAAGGAAAACCTATTACCGAACAACGAAGCAATGGAGTTATGGTATAGGCAATTACAAGATATTCCTTACAAGGTCGCAGAAATCGCACTTAATAAGTGGGTGGCAACGAATAAGTGGTCGCCAACAATCGCAGATATTCGGGAGTGTAGTTCCGAGATCACACAAGGAGCGTTGCCGGATTGGGGGCAAGGTTGGGAACAAGTGTTAAGGGCTATCCGTCAATTTGGAATGTACCGGGCAGGCGAAGCAATGGCAAGTTTTGACGAATTGACCCGGGCAACCGTGGAGCGGTTAGGTTTCCGGGATATTTGCTTATCGGAGAATATCGGACAAGATCGGGCTAACTTTAGAATGATTTATGAGCAGTTAGCGGAGCGGAGGAAGAAAGAAGCGCAGATACCGCAAAGCGTGTTATTGCTTATGAACGAGGTTAAACTCATTGAGTAAAAATATACAAAAGGTAGTTTCAAAGTTTGGTTATTTTGTCAATAGTAATATTTTACTATATCACTATAATTAGAATTGAGGTTAGGCAAAGGACGGTTAGGCATACGAAATCGAAACCGAACAAGCCCCATACGTTTAGTAAATGCGAAAGACTAAACCATTCAACGGAAAGCTGAAGTTAAGAAACAACGCATTGTTTCGGATTAGGCAAGAATCCAAGGGAACACAAGCCGTGACGCTTAACCTCATAACAACCAAACGGAGGGCGACAACATGGCAAACACGATCATTTACAAGGAAAAAGAAATCATTGTTAGAGGTGGAGAATGGGCAGACACAATGAATAGTTGTTTTTATGAAATCATTGATAGCGTGAGCGTTCCGGGGTATATCGTATGCCGTGAATACGGAAATAATGCGATATTTGCATTGAGTGGAACGTTAGCGGTTGACGTGTTAAAGGAGGTGTAAGCAATGGGAGGACGTGGAGCAAGTAGCAGTTCCGGCGGTGGCGGTTCATTACAAAGTCATTTTGACGCAGAAAATAAAAGAATTGCCGAGTTTATGCAGGGTAGCCGTAGCGGTTCAATCGAAATGGAGAACGGGCAAACATTGGAGCGTTACACGTTAGATTACATGAAAAATTATATTTTGAAAGACGCAAAGAGTGGCGGTGTAATGTGGGAGGACGATCAAATATCTATTTTATACAAGGACGGAAAAATAGAATCTTACATCGAGGGCGACGACACAAGCGGTATGAAACTTTCAAATATTGAGGGTGTAATATATTCAAATTCGGCAACGACCGCCTATGCAGGAAAAGGAGTTGAGATTGTAAATTATAAAGAGTTATTTCCGAAAGATTACCCACACGAAAAAGGATACGAGGACGATTGGAGAATAGATTTTGAATAAGGGGTGTAAACCATGCGAAACCATACGCAGGATATGTTATTACTCGATCATTACAACGGAAAAAGAGCAAGTTTACAAAAAGCGTATGAATTGAAAATGAATAAGGGCGATACACAAGCGTTATTGTGGTATTCATCGGAGGAAATGAAACTCAATAAATGGTTTATCAAACAGTTAAGAAGTTAAAAACGCAAACATCACGGAAATACAACGGCAAGTTTTAGCGTTCTTGCCGGAAAGGGGGCTAAAGAATGGATAAATATATATGCGAATGTTGCGGAGGAAACATAAATCGAGCAACAATGCAATGTGATTATTGCGGAACGAAATATAAGGAAGAATACGACAAACCAATTAGGATTGAAACATTTAGAAATCCAATAAGAACATTTAATGCAAAAGTAAGAATAACGGAGGAAATGTATAGATCATTACCCACCGAGGAAATTTCGAGATTTGCGGTAAATGAATTAGTAAGAGCGTTATCTCAAAGCATAGCACCAATGATGAAAATTACAGAAAAAGAAAGAAACCAATATTTTGAAAGAGAGATAATAGGCACAATTAAAATGGTTGAGCCATTACAAGATGAAATGGGGGCGAAATAATGAAATTTTATATACCGGGAGTTGAAGCAGAATTAAACGTTAAAGAGTTTCTTTTTGCTGCCGTGGTCGGGGTTTCCGTTGTCGGGCTGCCGTTGATCGTGAAGAGCTTGTTATTATTTATGGGAGTGTAAGTATGAGAGGAAAAAAAGGAAAAGTTGACGGGCAAAAATGCCGTATATGTGAATATTGTTATTGTACCGATGATGAAAACCTTTATTTTTGCTTAAAAAGGAAAAATTTAAGGCAAAAAAACACAATCGTTAATAGTAACCGCTGCCCTCATTTTGTGAAAGGTACTATTGACGTTAAATACGATAAAAGCCGTAGATTTGGAGGGCTTGAAAAACTTTTAGAGGAAGAAAGAGAAGAAAACAAAGAAAAAACCAAAGAAGAAACCACAAAACGCATATTTCCACCGATAGAAGAGGGCAACGAGGAAAATTGCAAACTTTTAATTGGTGCAATGTATGAAAATTGGTTTCATGACTTGAAAAGGATTATTAAACGTAAAAGTTGGTGCAATTTTAGAATAATAGATGAAGTATGCAACCAAACATATTACATTATTACGCACCCGTGGTGTCATTTCATAATGGAATACCCGGTTAAGATTTGCAGTAAGTTTTTAGAAGAGGTCGCACCAATTAAAAAGGGCAAGCATACATACAAGATCACGGACACCCGAACGGGAGTACATTTTACCGCTCACATGAATTATCATTACCCGGATTATTACATACTGAAAAGCAAGCCTTACATAAAGATTGAGAGGGTGGAAGAATGAAAGATGATGATAATTTAAAAATTGTAATACTCATAATTTTGATTATTGTTTTGATGTTTAGTTCAATAATTTTTACAAAATATGTTGTTGAAAGTGATATGCCTTTATGGGCGAAAATTTGGTTGTTGTATTAGGCAAAGGAGGAAAGAATGACAAGAGCAGAAAAAATAATCGAATTTTTGAAAAAAAAGTTTCCAAACAAGGTTCAAATGTTTGATTGCATTGGTTGGACTCCCGACAGTAAAAAAATTATTTATAATGAAGATCATGTAAAAATCTTGTATGCGTATGAGTGGGGTTACATTGAAGTATTAGGTCTATCAGACGAAGAATATATCAAAGTGAGTAAGGAGTGTGACGGAAACCCTTGTTTTGAGTTCGTGGAGGAAGAAGAATGAGAAAAAAGATAATATTTTATAAAAGGCTTTTGGTAGAAATTATAGAAACGCTTTGCTCTATTTGCTTGTATTTGGACTATGAAACACATCTTTCACATAATAAATACGGTCTTTCTATGAGATCACATTTTTATGTATTGAAACACAGTTCAGAAGAATTGAGAGAACAATGGGGATTAAAGGAACCTATAGACAAAATGCGGTTTTGATTGAAAAAGGAGCGGAGCAATGATACTTAAAATAGCATTTATAGGTTTAGCCGTAACATTTACATTTAGCCTTATATGGGCGGTTGGTTGTGCGATATTTTGCAAGGAGGGGGAAGAATGACCATAGTAATTATCTTTAAGAACGGAAAAGAATTAAAAATAAAATGTGATGAATTTACAACCAAAACAAACGGATATGGAAATTTTACGGGTTATGAAATAAAAGGAATTAAGGAAAATAAACCACTTTATATAAGTTTTGATCAAGTAGTTTGTATTTACAAAGTTATTGCAGACGAGGTAGAAGAATGAGAACGGCGACAAGTTATGTAATTTCATATTTTCGCTGCCCTCAATGCGGTTTTAGAATGAGCGTTCCCCGGAAAAAGAAAAGATTAAGGGCAGCAGGGCATATAAAAGATTTGTATTGCCCTAATTGTGACAAAATCGTAAAAATGCAAGAAAACGCATATAGAACGCTTGAAGAAGTGGAGGGGCAATAATGGGAGTTAGAAGTTTAAGTCATAAAGGCAGGTACTCAAGAACAACTATGCAGGGTTGGAAGAAAGAAGAGTTAATAGATTATATCGAGATATTGGAAGATAACGAAAGAATAATGGCAGAAACGTTGCAGCAACAAGCGAGAAATTTTGAAATTATGCTTAATAATTTGAAAGATTATAAAAACCCGATAGACGGGATTTAAGGAGGTAAAATGCAGAAAATTATTAGACATATAAAGCGTTGGAATAAATGGAGAAAAAACTGTCTTAATAGTAAATTTCATAAATTCCTTGTTTTGGTTGGAATAATAAAATCTCCAACAATGCCACTTATATTATTAGATGATGAAATAAAAGCATTTCAAGACGGAATTGAAAAAGGAATAATAAAAATGCCATATATATTATCAGATGATGAATTAAAAATAATTAAAGGAGGATTTAAACAATGGCAACAAAAACAAAGCACAAAGGAAGAAGCTGCAAGAGTTACAACGCAACCGAGGGAATGAAAGCGCAGGCTTTCCACAAGGCAATTAGGAGAGGGGAGCTTGTAAGGCAATCAAAATTATTGAAAGGAGGTAAATAATGGGCGGATATATTGTTACTTTTGATAAATCGAATGAGGATATACCTTGTTTGTGTGTTGCAAGAAAAACATGGTTATCTATTGGCGAATCGGTGGAGATCGTGAACATAATCACGGGGGATAGAGCAGTTGAATTATGGCATGAATTGACGGAAAAGGCGAAAAAGGAGGTAAAAAATAATGGGATTAGTTGAAACATTCTTACCCGAGGAAAAAGTCGAGGTTACATTATCAGAAATTGAGAGATTGATAAGAGAAAAGGAAAGAGCCACTGCAAATTACAAGGCTATTTTGGGATTATGCGAACATAACATTTACCCGGTTGTGATTTATGAAATTTTCGCAGAAAAAGAGGAAAAATAAATGTTTTTTGACGTTTTAATGTGGGTTTTAATAGTAATTATAGGATTTTTTGCGGTCGTTGGTATTTTCACAATATCCTCAATTCTTTTTGATGATGAAACGCAGGAAGAAAACGACGAAAACGTGGTATAATTGTTTCAAATAGAAAACAAAGGAGGTAAAACAATGTCAAACGGTGTCATGATAACGAGTATAATCTGTATAACCTTAATTGTGATCACTTTCATAAATAGCATGAGAAAAAAGTAACAAATTGACATAATATGGTATTTTGCTATAATAAAAGTGGTTTATTTCATAAAATACCCCATAAAGTGTAACTCCCCTTTTACACACAAAGGTTGTCGTTAGAGCATGAACGGTTTATGCAATGTTTGGAAGCGCATATAAAGTGGGTTCAACTCCCACAACGGCAAGAGGGCAGGCATTCTTTACAAGTTTTCTTTGTTGACCCTAAAAAGCAAGCAAAACTTGCGTTGTTAGAATTTCTACGAAAAAGAAATCCGTTTCGCCATGAACGAGATCACGGAGTGGAATGTTTTAGAGCGGTTTTTGTACCACGGCAAAGAAAGTAAATAAACCGCTCACATAGGGGTATCGCCAAACGGTAAGGCACGGGATTTTGGTTTCCGTTATTGTTGGTTCGAATCCAACTACCCTTGATTAAGAAGATTAGGAGGGCGAAACAATGAAATATCCGAAATTATCAAATAGAGCATACGACATTATCAAATGGTTGTTATTTGTTGTCATTCCGGCAACGACCGCACTAATTACGACTTTACAAAAAGCGTGGGGGTGGGATATTCCCATAGAGGGCATTGTAATTACGATTTCGGCGGTTGCAACCTTTATAGGTGTAATTACCGGGGTAAGTTCGATCATGTATAACAAAGCAAAGGGGGATATTGAAAATGATAATTGATATTTCGAGTTTTCAAGGAAACGTCGATTTCGCAAAACTGAAAAATGCGGTCGAGGGTGTAATAATCCGTTGTGGTTGGGGAAGTGATTACACAAAGCAGGACGACCCGAAATTCAAGAAAAACGTCGATGGGTGCATTGCATACGGTGTGCCTTTTGGCGTTTATTTGTATTCTTACGCAAAAACCTTATCGCAGGCAGAAAGCGAAGCAAAGCACGTTATGAGGTTATGCGACCCTTACAAGGATAAAATGACTTTTCCGGCTTTTTATGATTTGGAAGAGAACGGAACGCAGAGCGGTGCGGTAGATCGTGCGAGAAAGTGGGCAAGCATATTGCAGGCAGCAGGCTATAAAGTCGGTATGTACGCAAACTCTAATTGGTGGAAGAATTACCTTAAAGGGCTTGATGAATACCCAAAATGGGTTGCAAATTACGGGTCGAATAATGGTAAACCGGGAACAAAGCCCAAAAATACGGGCTTGATCATGTGGCAATATACAAGCCGTGGAAGCGTTCCGGGAATTAAAGGTAATGTTGATTGCAACCTTTATTACGGCTATACCATAGAATATCCAAGCAATAATACAAGCAATGCCGGAAATAATGCAAGCAATAATAAAGATGATAACAAGGAGGTTTACGAAATGCCAACAATCAAAAAAGGAAGCGTGGGCAAGGCGGTTAAGATATGGCAAATTGTTGTTGGAGTGGCAGCAGACGGCATATTCGGAGCAAAGACAGAAACCGCAACAAAGAAGTTTCAGAGCAAACATAACCTTGTTGTTGACGGCATTGTGGGTAAGAACACATGGAAAGCCGGGCTTGATACGGTCAAATAGTATGCTTAAATCATGCAGCAAGTGCGGTAAGATACACGATTATAATTATAAATGCACCAAGGGCAGCAGGGTTTATAATGGCGGTGAGGAACGGAAATTAAGGTCAACTTATGCGTGGGCGAAGAAATCCGAAGAGATCAGAGCCAAGGCGCAGTTCTTATGTGAGGTATGCAGGCAGCAGGGCATATATAATTACAAGGGGTTGGAAGTCCACCATATAACCAAGTTGAGGGATAACCCACAAGGTTTACTTGATGATGATAACCTTATATGCCTATGTATTGAACACCATAAGCAGGCAGACGCAGGCGAGATAGACAAGGCTTACTTGTCGGAGCTTGCCTTAATGCGTGAAAACGGAGCGGAAACAAACTAATGTTCGAATAGTCGGAAAATTCGAACGAACGTTTGGACACCCCCCGAGGGGGTCGGGTCCAAATTTTCAAAAAACTCCAAAACCACGCACCCACCTTTCGTTACAAAAAAAATAAAAATCCTTGATTTTTTGGAAAATAACCCTTTTTTGGCTTAAAAACAACGAAAAACCGCCGAAAATGTTTCAAAAAGGCAATTTTTTTGAGAGAGGGTTTCAATAATGACGTTTGGAGCGATCAAATGCGAGTTTATGAAATCAAAATTGACAATATAATCCCTTACGAAAACAACCCACGGCATAATGACGAAGCCGTGGAGTACGTAAAGAACAGTATTAGAGAGTTCGGGTTCAAAGTGCCTATTGTAATTGACAAAAACAACGTCATTGTTACGGGTCACACCCGGTACAAGGCTTGCAAGGAGTTAGGCATTGAGAAAATTCCTTGCATACGTGCCGATGATCTCACGGACGAACAAATAAAAGCGTTCCGTGTAGCTGATAATTCGGTATCGGACGTTGCAACATGGGATTTTGACAAGTTGGAAATCGAGTTGCAGGATTTAGACATTGATTTTAAGGATTTTGCGCTTGATATGGAACAATTCAACCATGAATCCGAGGAAGAAGAGGAAGAGGGCTATTACGGCGACGAACGGGAGCGCACGAACAATGCCTATAATTTGGGTTTGATAGATTATGAGAATCTCACAAACGATTTTTGGCAAATGCCCATAATTAGAAATGATCACGTTATACCGTCGGATTTAATCGGGTTCAATTATGCGAAAACAAGCAAGAACAAAAATTGCGGTATTCACTTTTTCCTTGATGATTACCAATTTGAGCGAGTTTGGCACGACCCGGAAAAGTACATTGACATATTGTTTGAGTATGATTGCATATTATCCCCGGATTTTTCCCTTTATATGGACATGACAATGCCGATTAAGATTTGGAATGTGTACCGTTCCCGGCAGATAGGCGCATTTTATCAGAGCCGGGGAATAAAGGTTATTCCCACTATATCGTGGGCAGAAAAAGAAACGTTCAAGTTTTGCTTTCAAGGCATACCCAAGGGAAGTGTAGTTGCCGTTTCCACAATCGGAGTTAAGGAAAACAAGGAAGCCTTGCAAGTGTGGAAAGACGGCATGGAAGAAATGATTAAACAGATTGAGCCGGAAACGATCATTGTTTACGGGGGCAAACTTGATTTTGATTATGGCAAGATTAAGGTTGTTTATTTTGAAAACAAGGTCACGGAAAAGTGGAGCGGTAAAAAGGAGTAAAGAAATGGGCGGTAGAGGTGCAAGCAGCAGTTCGGGAACAATTAAAAATTCGCAGGGGCGAGAAGTTCCCCTTTTAAAAACCGTTCCCGAGGGGTGGAAAGAAAACACTTATGCAACGACCGCACCCAAAGGCTATACATGGATTGATAACGGGAAAAGCCCTTTTGACAAAGGTTATAAATCGGCTATTGTTCCCGAAAGTGCGTTAAGGAGGTAAAAACCATGCTTAAATTAGATTTACAGTTATTCGGCGGTCGTGGTTCGTCAAGTGGTGGCGGTGGATTGCCCACCTTACACCCGAGCGGTGGCAGCGGAGCAGGTGGCGAGTGGTCAAAAGGTTTAGGTATGCAGAACATTGACACGCTAAAAGAAGCGTTAGGAAGTAAAGGGAGGTCAATGTCAATCGAAACCGCAGTAAGAGGGGCAAACCCTTATTATGACCCAACGGGAACATATAAAGAATTTACCGAGAATTGCCAAAGAGCCGTTGTTGCTTATGAAGCAAGGCGCAGGGGTTACGATGTAGTAGCACAACCGACATTTAAGGGCGATACATTGCCACAAGCAAACGTAAACGGTAAGGGTAATGATCGTTGGCAAGGAGCTTTCCAAAATGCCAAAAATGAAAAGGTCGGAGGACGTACCGCAGACCAAGCATTGAAAAATGTTGAAAGCAAAATGCAGGAATACGGAAACGGTTCGAGGGCGGTTTTAGGTGTTCAATGGAAAAATGGCGGTGGTCACGTTTTGAACGTTGAGCGCAAGAACGGAAAAACACAATATGTTGACGCACAAGTAGGCGGTAAATACACGGCAAAAGAATTATTTAGTAAGATTAAGCCCGGCAGCGCAACTTTAGTAAGAACGGATAATCTTAAATTTTCAGACCGTGCGAAAAAATCAGTAGAAACAAGTGGTAGAAGATAAGGAGGGTAAAATATGACATATAACGAAGCATACGTAAAAGCAAAGGAAGTTAAGGAAAACATTGATAATTGCACGGAGCATGAAAACGGTTTTATTTTTGGTTGTTCCGATGATGATAAATATATAGGCGGTGGCGGTCATGTTCCCGTTGTTGTCCTTAAAGATTCCGGGAACGTTGTTAATTTGCCTTATTTCCTCACACATGGCGCAGGAAAAGAAATTCGGAGTTTTAAGATTGCCCCGGACGGAACAATAAAAGAATAATGAGGTGTAGTATATGGCGAAATTATCATTAAATCAGCAAGCGCAGGAAATTATGAAGATTGCCGAGGAAAGCGGAGTACAAAGCAATTTCTTTTTCCTTACCACGTTCAAACGGTATCAAGTGCAGCTTAACATATTATCGGAGCTTGAAAAGACGTTAAAAGAAGAGGGTATGCTTGTTTCTAAAGAATACGTAAAAGGGCGAAAAAACCTATATAGCAATCCGGCGGTTGCAGAGTACAACAAAACCACGGATAGCGCAAATAAGACCGTTGCAACGCTTATGCGGATTTTACGCAATTTTAACGTGGACGATTCGAGCGAAAATGACGAAGATCCTCTTATGCGTATTATAAATGGCGGTGGAGAGAGTGACGAAGAATAAAGCCTATGAGTTTTGCAAAAAGTCCATAAGGAAAAAGACAACCCCGAAATACGTAAAAATTCAAATGAAAGAATTTATGCGGATTTGTGAGGGTAAGGACAAGAAATATATCATAAGCGAAAAGAAGTTAAAGCAGCTTGAAAACATTCTCAAATTATTAAATATGCCTAAAGGATTAAAGGCAGGGCAACCGCTTTATGATTGTACGGTGGGGTATCAATGGCTTTTCTATGTAGCGATTCTATGCACGGTTTACCGGGATAACCAAAAAAAGCGAAGATACGAAACGGGAGTGCTTGAAATATGCCGTAAAAACTTTAAGACTTACACAATAGCGACAATCTTTATTTTGCTATTTTTGACCGAGCCGAAATTCTCAAAGTTTTATTCGGTAGCCCCGGACGGTTCACTTTCAAGGGAGATCAGAGAAGCAATAGCCGAAACAATCCGTAGTTCCCCGGCGGTTTACGAATACAAAGATACAAAGCGTTTTAAGATATTACGTGATTATATCATGTTCAAACCGACACAAACGCAATATATACCGCTTTCCTATTCCACAAGCAGAATGGACGGTAAGCTGCCAAACGCTTTTTGTGCCGATGAAGTCGGAGCGTTGCCCGTGTCTTATCCCATTGAAGCAATGCGAAGCGGTCAGTTGAATATTTTGAACAAATTAGGGTTTATTATATCCACAAAATATCCAACTATTGACAATCCATTCGAGGACGAAATAAAATACTCTAAAAGAGTATTGGACGGATTGGAAAAAGACGAAACAACGTTTTCCCTTTTGTATGAGCCGGACGACACGAAAAATTGGGAAACGGAAGATTTAATTTTGCAGCAGGCAAACCCGGTAGCTTTAGAAATTCCCGAGATTTGGGAGGATTTATTAAAGAAACGGGCAAAAGCAATAGCCGTTGAGAGTTCCCGTGAAAATTTTGTCACAAAACATTGTAATATCATTTACCAAGGTGTCGGAACGGAAACTTACATTGATGTAAACGACGTTCAAGCGTGTAAGGTGGCAAACATTGATTGGACGGGTCGTGTAGTCTATGTTGGGCTTGATTTATCAGAAACCAACGATAACACAAGCGTATCAATGGTTACGGTTGATGATGATAACAACATACTTGCGGATTCGTTCGCATTTATTCCCGAGGGAAGAATTGAGGAAAAGCAGGCAAGCGAAAAAGTGAATTACCGGGAATTGATTAAAACCGATAAAGTCATAGCTTGCGGAGATCGTGTAATTGATTATGCCGTTGTTGAGGATTTCATATTAAGTTTAGAGGAAAAATACGGGGTACAGATACAAGCGATAGGGTACGACCGTTGGAACGCTTTAAGCACGGCACAGAAACTTGAAAAAGCCGGACATAACCTTGTAGAGATTCGGCAACATTCAAGCGTATTACACCCACCCACGAAGTTACTAAAAGAAAAGATTTTGAACAAAGAGTTTCAATATGAAAACAATACCTTGTTAGAGGTCAATTTTCAGAACGCACGGTGCGTTTACGATACAAACAAAAATCAGTACGTCAATAAGAAGAAATCAAAAGGTAAGGTTGATATGGTTGTAAGTTTGATAAATGCCACTTACCTATTAGAGCAAGATTGTTTCTTAAATCAAGCGGATTTCACGGTACAAGTTTTTTAGTGGAGGTTTCCCATGAGTAAATTTACGGATTGGCTTTTCGGTGTAGAAAGAAGAGATACGGAAACACCAACGGTTGAGCCACAAGTTGACGATGTTTTATTAAAAGCATTGTTAAACAATGAAACCATAACAAGGGAAAAGGCTTTAACTCTCCCGGCAGTAAGCGGAGCGGTTGATTTTATTTGTAATTCCGTTGCTGCAATGCCCGTCAAATTATACAAGTATAAGAGCGGTAAGGTTGAGGAAGTCGAGGGCGACGAACGGGTAAAAATGCTTAATGGAGATACGGGCGACAAGTTAGACGGCTTTCAAATGAAAAAAGCAATGGTTGAGGATTACCTTTTAGGTAAGGGCGGTTATTGCTATATTCGCAGAAACCGAAACGATGTTACCGGGCTTTTCTATGTTGAGGAAAGATATATTGAGATCATGAAAGTTTATGAGCCGATTTACAAGGATTATACGATTCTTGTTATGGGCGCAGAGTACAAGCCTTATGAGTTTATCAAGCTATTAAGGAATACCAAGGACGGAGCAAGCGGAATAGGCTTAACCGTGGAAATTTCGAAAGAGCTTGAAACGGCTTACCAAACTATGTTGTATCAATTAGGCATGGTTAAGAACGGCGGTAACAAAAAGGGCTTTTTGAAATCTCAAAGGAAATTAGGTCAAGAAGAGATCAACATATTAAAGCAGGCATGGAGCAATCTTTACAAGAACAACGAGGAAAATGTAGTTGTCCTTAATAATGGGTTGGAGTTCCAAGAAGCAAGCAATACAAGCGTTGAAATGCAGCTTAACGAAAGCAAGAAAACGTTACAAGATGAAATCAACAATTTGTTTCATATATCCGATAATTTCGATTTAACTTTCAAACTTGCAATCTATCCCATTGTTAAAGCGTTCGAAACGGCACTTAACCGGGATTTGTTGCTTGAAAAAGAAAAGAAAAACCACTTTTTCGAGTTTGATATAAAAGAGATCATAAGAGCGTCATTGACGGAGCGGTACAACGCATATAAGACCGCAAAAGAAACGGGATTTATGACGTTAAACGAAATCCGAAGAGCCGAAAACTTGAATTATATCGAGGGATTGGACGTAATAAACGTTGGATTGGGTGCGGTTCTTTATGATACACGGACGAAAAAATATTACACCCCGAACACGGACACAACCGCAAATTTAACGACCGACGACAACATAGAAAAGGTACTTGAAGATAAAGAGTTAGACCAAGCGTTTGAAGAAAGCGGAAATAGCAGCGAGGGATAAAGGAGGGATAAAAAATGCAGGTCAGAATTAGAAACGATAGCGTAGAAATTGAGGGCTATGTCAACGCTATTGAACGGAAAAGCAAGCCGTTAAAAACACGTATCGGTGAATTTGTCGAACGTATC
>Ga0247608_10001438_pt1 | contig 32976 bp, 37 predicted proteins | sample 176DNAGHGlowgp2_FD_193490 | JGI IMG/M metagenome (GOLD analysis project Ga0247608, IMG submission 193490) | Sheep rumen microbial communities from Palmerston North, Manawatu-Wanganui, New Zealand - 1766 DNA GHGlow gp2 | ecosystem: Host-associated > Mammals > Digestive system > Stomach > Rumen ...
GTTGCGGTATCTGTGGTGAGCATGGTGGTGAGCCCAGCTCTGTGAAGTTCTGTGCTAAGATTGGCATGAACTACGCATCTTGCTCTCCATTCCGTGTGCCCATCGCCCGTCTAGCCGCCGCGCAGGCTGCTGTAGAGGAATAATAGCTAATTAGCTGACTATGAATAAGTTGGGTGTAACTTCCTTTGTAATAAGGGGTTACACCCTCTTTTATACCTCAACGATTTCAGAGGTAAATATGGATTATTCTGGCATTTGTTTACAATATGTTTACAGTAAATCTGGGATCTGTTTACAATGAGTTTACAACGATGTTTACAATGAAAATATTAAGGATATGGCAGTATTTAAAGCAGTAGTACGATTTAAGAGGCCAGATGGCTTCTATCCGGTGTACATCAGAGTTACACATCAGCGTAAGGCACAGTATATTAAAACGGATAAGATGGTTGACCAGAAAGGCGTTGACAAGTCCAACGGCATCAAAGACCCTTATGTCATGAAGTATTGTGCCAACAAGATATCCAGATTTGTAGAAATACTTAACAAACAAGATACCTCATCATGGACTGTTGATGAGGTTGTCAACTACTTGAAATCCGGTACTGCAGACATCTGCTTCTCCGACTATGCCAGAGAATATCAGTCAATGATGATCCAAGAAGGTCATGCCCGTAATGCCAGAACATACGAGCTGGCTTATCAAAACCTTGAAAGATATATAGGCACGACAAAGGTGATGTTCTCACACTTGACATCTACTGTTATCACCAGATGGATAGAATCTCTTTCCCACACTGCAAGGGCAAAAGAACAATACCCAGTTTGTGTTCGACAGATTTACAAACAAGCCCTGCTTGATTATAATGATTATGATGCAGGAATTATCCGCATAGTAAACAATCCCTGGCCAAAAGTGAAGATACCCAAAGCTGATAGCAGCGAACATAAGGCTATCTCTATGGAAGACTGCCGTGCGTTCTTCTATGCACCTATCCCTGAAAGTGACAGGAAACAACCTCTTACTGAGCTGGGCCATGATGTGGCAATGATGATTCTCTGTCTCGCAGGAATCAATACTATAGACCTTTACTATGCTGAGAAAAAACACTACCATGATAATATCATAGGCTACGAGCGCAGGAAAACCCGTAAGGCCAGGACTGACAATGCCTGGTTTGAAATAAGGGTACCGGATATCGTGAAGCCGATTGTTGAAAAGTATCTCGATACATCAAGCTCGGAATACCTTTTTAACTTTCATTCCAGACATAGCAGTCAGGATAGTTTCAATGCTAATGTAAATATTGGCATTAGACAAATATGTGAGAAAGTCCTTAATATGAAGCATGAAGATGCTTATAGTGGCTATACTTTCCGTCACACTTGGGCCACCGTCGCGCAGAATGAATGTGGTGCGACACTGAATGATGTGGACTTTGGACTTAATCATGCCGGTAAGACTCGTCTTGCCCGTACTTATGTGAAGGTGGACTTCACTCCAGCCTGGGAACTTAATGAAAAAGTCATTGAGAAGATTTTCTTCACCGAAGAGAAAACTTCTGCCAATAAGAACGATGAACAGGAGAGCAACCTCTTCCGTTTCTCTGCAAAGCACTTAGTAAAAGGTACTCTTTATTTCAAGGGCAAGATTCTTGCATCTGTAGAGGATATTGGCTTTAATAATATCGAAGAGGTTATTGCTCACCTGATGAAAGATCTGCCTGACACCATTCCTCCACGTTCAATGGTGCTGATCAGAATTGAGAACAAGGATAAAGGCCAAAAGCAGGATTACACCAGAATGGTGCATTAAATCTTTTTCTCGCGTACATATTTAATATATAATATATAATATATAATACAAAAAGCCTCAGATTCTTTGTTTTTTGACAAATTTGCTGTATCTTTGCACCATATAAGCTAAAAACGTATAACATTTAATGTCATTATACTGATGAAATTGGTGAAGCAAAGACAGATCAGCCCACGGAAGATGTGGCCTAATGAACAGCTCGACTTTACTCCCTGGCTCGTTGAGCATATTGACGAGCTGGCAGAGATAATCGGCATGGACTTGGAAGTTGTGGGCAGGGAAGTCTCTGTCGGCCCGTATTCTGCGGACATACTTGCAAAGGATATCGGAACAAATGATTACGTCGTCATTGAGAATCAGTTGGAGAAGACTAACCATGACCATCTGGGCAAGAGTATCACCTATGCCTCTGCGCTCAATGCGAAGACCATCATATGGATTGCCACCGACTTCACTGAAGAACATAAGAAAGCCTTCGACTGGCTGAATGACAATACAAATGAGGATCTTACCTTCTGGGCCATACAATTAGAGTTGTGGGAAGTCGGCGAGGATACGGCTTCAATGCGTTTCAACATTGTATGCAGACCAAATACCGATGTCAAGACCATCAAAACGAAGAGTAACGTGGAGTCTGAAACCACGAAAATGCAGCTGGAGTACTGGACGAAGTTCAGGGATAAGCTCATGGCAACGAAGAAGTTCACCTCCCTGCATACACCAAGACCCCAGTATTGGTTCGACGTGGCATTGGGAAAAAGCGGCATTAATTTATCAAACACCTGTAATGCTCAGAAAAGCATCGTCGGCGTAAGGGTGTATATTTCCAGCAAGGTTGCAGACACATTCATTCCGGCACTTGAGGCCAGGAAATCTGAGATCAACAAGGCGTTAGGCTGTGAACCTGAATGGTTTCCCAATCCTAACGCCATTGACAAGACTATAACGCTGCAATATCAGACAGACCTCTCGGATCCGCAGAAGGTAGAAGAATCCCTGGACTGGATGGTAAAACATACGATAGTATTCAGGGAAGTCTTCTCCAAGGAGATAAAAGCCATAAAGTGAGAGTATAAAGACAAGGATTATGTATAAACAGACCGATGCAATAGCAATCAGCCAGTATCTGCTGGATCAGACTAACGAAGGGCCAAGGATTATGGAGTTCGGCCTTGGGAATAGCTGCAAATGCTACGTTATGCCGCGTGACACCATTTCCGAAATGGTGGCCGAATATGACGAGTTAAGGCGTTATTGCATATACATACTCCTTGGCGAGGATGACGAAAGGCATCCGATGGCATACATCGGAGAATCGAAGGACTTCTCCGACCGCGAGAAGACGCATAACCTCACGAAAAAGTTCTGGAACAAAGCCCTGGTCTTCATCTCGACGGCAAACGATCTCTATCAGAGTGAGATCGACTATCTGGAACACCTGGCACAAAAGACGGCCAAGGAGGCAGGAAGCATGAAACTCGACAATAAGCGTATTGAGCCAGAGCCAGATATCAACCCTGTAGTAAAGGGACACCTGAACAAGTTCTTTAAGAATATCATGCTTCTCACCCTGAACTACGGTTGTCCGCTTTTTGAAAAGAGAAAGCAGCCAGTACCGCTTTCTGGTGATGAAGGATCAGGACAGGACGCAGGTCAAGGTGAGGAAGCAAAGCCAAACGTCTGGCTCCTGCCCTCAAAGAGAAGCAGGTTTGACCTTGAAGGTTGCTTTGCCGCCTACGGCGAGGTATTCTGGACGATGACCAGCAACTTCAAGCAGATGAAGAAGGGTGATTCTGGCTATGTTTACAGCTCTGAGCCGGATAAGGCCATCATCTATAGCTTTAAGGTGATAGACTGTCATCTGCTGTATTCTCCGATGATGGATAAGGATAGCCGCTTTTCAAAACAGCCTGTAGACATGGAAAAGAGAAAACTGCAGAAGTTCACCCTTATCCGTATGACAGGCAAGATTTCTAACAAGGTACTGCCTCTGGAAAAACTGATGGAGCACTCGTTAAATGGCGCACCTCAGAGTGCTATGGTTCTCTCGCAGGAGAAATACAAGGATCTGCTCGATTATATCATCCAGCATTTCAAACCTATGGGACAGGACGAGAAAGAGTTTATTCCTTGTAGTATTTCCCGTCAGTCAGACGCTAGAGGTCTGTTCAATCCTATTACTGAGGAGTTGACTGTACTGAAAGGTGGCAAGATTAATCCTGATAATCTGCCAAGTCTGAAACCTTCGGCACGGAAAAAGAGGGAGGAACAGGTGAAGAAATACGCCAGAAAAGAAAACGGCAAGCTGGTAGTGAAAAAAGATCTCACCTTCAAATCGCCCAGTGGCGCAGCAACATTCTGCATCGGCGGTGCAGCCGACGGATGGATTTCATGGACAGATGATGAAGGTAAGAAACTAATGGAATACAGAAAAAAGTAAAGCATATATGCCGGTACTGAATTGGATAGGAAAGGAAAAGGTCGTAAACCATCATCTTGACGTGCCTTTCTATACGCTGGAACACCAATACGGTTTCAGGGCAGATGATGTGAACGATAAATCAAAGACCGATAGCGGTAATATGATTATCCATGGAGATAATCTTACTGCTATGAAGGCTCTGCTTCCCGAATTTGAGGGGAGAATCAACTGTGCATACTTTGACCCTCCCTATAACACGGGAAAAGAAGAATGGAGATATAATGATAATGTCAATGATCCCCATATCAAGAAATGGATCAATGAAGTGGTCGGTAAAGAGGGTGAAGACCTGAGCAGACATGACAAATGGGCGTGTATGATGTACCCGAGGCTGAAACTCATCGAGAGACTTCTCGCCGAGGACGGAAAACTCGTCATCAGCATCGGCTACCATGAAGTAGACACCCTCTGCAGACTCTGCAAGGAAGTGTTTCCTTCAAAACAGATTGTCTTGGTAACAGTACAAACTTCTGGAGGAAAACCAGCTGGAGGTTTTAACTATCTGCATGAATACCTTGTCTATGTTGTCAATAGTGATTTCAAACCGATGCCGTCCTCATTCTGGGGAGGCAACGACCGGTCGCCGTTCGAGGGACTGACACTAAGCACTTATTACAAGACTAACCGACCGAATCAGACTTATCCAATCTTCATCAATCCTGACACTGAAGAGATAATTGATGTCGGAAAATCCCTTGATGAACTGATAAAGGAGGGATTATATACAGGTGAGAAAGAGGATTTCGTCTATGACTATTCCGTCACACCGCCGGAAACGGTCAAGATCAATAACTATGCTGTCTGCTGGCCCATCACTTCCAAAGGGAAGGAATGTGTATGGAGGCTTCAGCCAAAGAGGCTGATGGCAGACTGGAAGAAGGGATATATTAAGGTGTCTAAGAACCAGAACGCCAACCACCCGAACAAATACAGCATCCAGTACCTTCCTGCAGGTGTCATAAGAAAGGTCGAAAAAGGAATACTGGAGGTGGTCGGCAAGGAAGAGAAAGTTCCGACGCTGATTTTCGGCGAAAACCAGACGGAGGGCAGTTCCATCCCGACCATCTGGAATGAGAAGTCTTTCTATACCGTTCATGGAACGACCTTGCTAAAGAACCTGTTCCCCAATGATGTAGATAAGTTCGAATACCCGAAATCAAAGGAATATATCAAGGCGGTCATCGACAGCATCAGCCAGGACGGTGACATCATCCTTGATCCCTTTGCAGGCAGCGGTACTACGGCACACGCCGTTGCCGAGCTGAACAGCGAGGATGATGGTAACCGCCAGTTTATCTTGATAGAACTGATGGACTATGCCGAAAGGATAACTGCGGAAAGAGTAAAAACGGCAATGACCGGATATGACTATACCGGCGAGACAAAGGAAGTCCTGTATTCCAAGAAACTCACAGTTTCCAACCTGCCGAAAGCCAAGGCACTTCTCGATGAAGCTCTGTCTATCAGTGAGTTCTATAAGAATGACTATACAAAAATCAGCAAGCCAACAATCAGTGAGAATTGTATCAAAGTTATTGGAACCAAACAATATACGGACAGGATGGAAGGGCTGGGCGGCTCCTTCGACTTCTATGAACTCGGCAAGCCTCTTTTTGTGGAAGGCCAGCTAAATGATGAGGTGGAGGAAGAGAAGATCCGGCAGTTCATATACTACACGGAAACGCGCCAGCCATTGCACCGCGAGCGGAAAACGGAGAGCAAGTACCTGCTTGACACCTGGCAGCGTACAGGCTATTACTTCTACTACGAGAAAGGCAAGTCCACGGAACTGACTATAGACACGCTCAGTATCGTGACGGAGAAGGCTGACCAGTACATCATCTATGCAGACGTATGCCGCCTGCCAAAGGATTTTATGTCTGAGAAGCATATCATTTTCAAGAAAATACCTCGTGACATTAAAAGATTCTAAGCCCTATGGAACAGGAATATAATCTGAAATCCTATCAAAGGAAGGTATTGGAAGACCTTGGCAGATATATAACCAAGGTACGTGTGCCAGGCAAGAGACTGGACGACTCTTTCCGTGAGTATTGGGCCGAAGCCGGTGTGTCGCTGATAGACAACGACGAATACCTTCATCCGTATAACAACATCATCAAAGGCGTACCGCGGGTTACGGCTAAGGTGCCGACGGCTGGAGGAAAGACCTTCATCGCCTGTAATGCGCTGAAGCTGATATTAGACGCAATGCCTGTTGACAAACCAAAAGTGGTAGTGTGGCTTGTGCCATCCGATACAATACTGGAACAGACATACAAGAACCTGAATAACCCTCTTCATCCATACAGGCAGAGACTGAACACACTGTTTAACGCTTCGGTGAAGGTGGTGAACAAGGAAACGGCACTGATGGGAGAGGGAATAACCTTCACCGAGCTTCGCCAGCAGCTGACGGTTTTCGTTCTTGGTGTGGACTCATTCGTCGAAGCAGTTCGTGGTGAGAACAAGCTTCCAAGAGCATATAGGGAGAACGAGAATCTGGCTTTCTCGGAGAATCCTGGCATAGGCAGGAAGGTGGATATCCCGAAGGCAGAAAGCACTTCATTGATAGCCTATATCGCCAAACTGAATCCTGTGGTCATCATCGACGAGAGCCATAACTTCGGTTCAGACCTGCGCGTTGATCTGCTGAATAATATCAACCCGTGCTTCATCTACGAGTTGACGGCTACACCAAAAAGCACGAGTAACATCATCAGCTTTGTGGACGCGATGAAACTGAAGGAGGAAAATATGGTGAAGCTGCCGGTTATTGTATATAACCACAAAAGCACTAATGATGTCATCTCCAGTGCCATTGCCCTGCGGAATAATCTGGAGGAGATGGCCAATAAAGAAGATACCTATATCCGTCCTATCGTACTGTTCCAGGCACAGTCGAACATCGATGATGAGAGCATCAACTTCGAGAAGATAAAGGCACAGCTGATCAGTGCCGGTATCCCGGAGGAACAGGTGAAGATCAAGACGGCCAACAAGAACGAGATTAAGAACATGGATCTGATGAGCCGTGACTGTCCTGTCCGGTATATCATTACAGTCAATGCCCTGAAAGAAGGATGGGACTGTCCTTTTGCCTATATCCTCGCGTCACTGGCCAACAGGAGCAGCAGGATAGACGTAGAACAGATCCTGGGGCGCATACTACGCCAGCCTCATACAAGGAGCTATCAGCAGATGTACTTGAATATGGCGTATGTGTTTACATGCTCCTCCCAGTTCAGCGTAACCATCAACGCCATCCTGCGTAGCCTGCAAAATGCGGGATTCAGCGGAAAAGACTATCTGAAGTCGGAGAATTTTACCGATGCAGAGCCTAAAACTACTCCTAATGAGAATGACTTCTTCAAGCCGCTGACTCCACCGTCTACGAAGGATGAGGACAGCCAGACTGATAATGATGCACCGGAGATTGACTCAGAGGCAATACATGACCAGCTATCGAAAGATAATAACAACCTTGACTCTATCAAGAGCAAGGCAGAACAGGCAAATCAACAGTTTACCGAACAGTCGAAGCAGGCTTCTGAAAAGAGTAATGACTTACCTAATGATGTTCAGGAAAAGATGAATGACAAAACCTACCGCTTGCGAAGTATCTATGCGGATGATGCAAAGGCAATCAAATTGCCAAGGTTCGTGATAAAGGTCAACCACAATGTATTCTTCGGTGAGGAAGAGACCTGTAAGATCCTCGACGAAGAAGACCTGATGAAAGGCTTTAAACTGACATCGGAGGATAGGAAAATCATCTTCGAGTCCTCACAGTCGGAGAGTATGATGATCTCCCTTGAAGAGAGAAACGAAGGAGAATGGGTGCCTATGGCGGCAGAGACACCAGCCGTCATCAAGAACGACTTCTTTGAATGGTTCTCGACATTGAACACCACCGGCAAGGTGAAACACCTCTCAACGAAGATAGCAGATGGCCTGTCCAGACTTGATAACATTGACCAGGGACAGATACTCAGCTATGTCAAGTCAGTACTGGAAGAAAAGACCAGTGAGGAACTGACAACGCTGGCACAGGACTATTGGGGAACGGTGGAAGCTTTCGAGAATAAGATAAAGAAACTCGCACTGGCATATAAGAAAGAGAAATTCAGGGATCTGATGGATACAGGGGACATCTATCTGAAGGAGGCATGGGAGTTTCCAGAGAAGATAACGCTGACAAGCAAGTGCCCCTCCCTGTCAAAGATGCTCTTTACAGAAGAAGACTATCTAAATAACTTTGAATATAATGTCATCAAGAAGATTGCCAGCCTGAATAACGTGGCCTACTGGCATAAGAACCTGAACCGTAAACCAGGATTCTGCCTCAATGGCTTCATCAACCATTACCCGGACTTTATCGTCAAGCTCAAAAGCGGTAAGGTACTGCTCATTGAGACAAAGGGTGACCAGCTGGCAAACCCGGAGAGTGAGGCCAAGGCGAAGCTGGGCGAATACTGGGAGCATCTGGATAAGACCGGGAACTTCCGTTATTTCATGACGTTTGAAAATCAGGGTGTAGAAGGATCCGTTTCGGTAAATAAGCTGTTGGAGCTGATAACAAAAATGTAGGAAGATGGAAAAGGCTGTTCCAAAGACAAAAAACGAAGTCTTCGCTCAGCTGGATGCCATGCTGAGCGAAGACGATAAGAAGGCATTGGCTACGGGTGATGCCATAGAGTTCCACTTCACTCTGGGCATGTGGATCCGCAATAACTGGATATATGAACAGGATGAGGAAGTTGTGAACCGTCTGGCAAAGGCGTTCAGGACAGATATGGTCTTTTTCGAGGCTGATACCTTGTCCGGTAAGATCATCGAGTATTATCAAAGATATCTGAAACGAAAAGGAGTATAGTATATGGCTGACTATAAGGAATACAAGTGCAAGGAATGTGGATATTCCACGTATGCCAACCCCAAGGGACATGACATGGTGATGATGGGCGACACGCAGAGTTTCCTCTGTGAAGACTGTCATGAGATAGTTGACATTCTGGTGTCTCGCTATGGGGAAAAAATTGAAAAGGTCGTATGTCCTGAGTGCGGATCCGGTCACCTTCAGAAATGGAATCCCGTCACCGGGAAATGCCCGAAGTGTGGTGGGAAGATGAAAGCCACAGGAAATCAGATGTTTGTTGATTGACATTCTAACGTTAAAGAAATAAGGTTATTCGTCACATGATTCTCTTGAATGATGTGACGTTTTTTTATGCCTTTTTGGTATTTTTTCCTCTAAAAAGCCATCTTTAGGGGGTCGAGGGTCTTGAATTTGTTAAATCAAGACTTTTATTTTGCATGATTTGGCGCGTTAAAGAGGTTTTTGTTTCTTTGCACCAAAATTATTTCGAGTATGGAGTGTGTAAAGTTAGATACAAAAACCATTAACACAATTGCCCGTAAAACGGCGACGATTGTGATTGGTGAACTGAAGAAGAAAAATACAATAGAAAAGGAAATGGTGACAGCCGCCGAAGCAGCCAGGATCCTGGGTATCTCACAGAGCTATCTTAGATCAATCAAAGATAACTTCCGCTATGTCAAGGGGGGCGGCACAAAATGTGGAAGGATCCTTTTCGAGAAAGACTCCCTGATAGAGAACTACATCAAAGAAAATGTAAAACAATAAATGCAGTTAATTATGAAACAGAAATCTATTTATTTCTTATTACTGGTGGGCGTGATAACGCTAACCACCATGTTTACGGGATGTACAGAAGATTTTGCCCGTGAGATGACTACAAATCCGATATCATTCGCAATAGATGAGATGGGATTTGAAAACGGTTCTATACGTACCCGTGGTGCCAAGGTCAACTTGGTAAGCAACTTCGGTGTCAGTGCCTCTGTCTACAGTGCTTCATCCACCTATACATCGGCGGGCTGTGGCTCTTACTTTTTCGATGAGTCGGCAACAGCCGGTACACCCATGGGCTATTACTGGCCGACATCTGACTACAAACTCTCGTTCTTCGGCTATTACCCGAAAGGTAATGCAGCGTTCACCTTACAGTCAACGGCGAACACCACAGGAGCGCCGACATATGCCTACACAGTACCGTCGGCGATAGCTAATCAGGTGGATATCATGACAGGCCAGGATCTGAACCACCTCGGAGGTGGGACTACACCTGTCAGCCTGACAATGAAGCACCGATGTGCTGCAATATGCTTCAGCGTGACTAACAGCAGGTCTTCAGCCATCACCCTCAGCTCCATCAGTATTGAGGGCGTGAAGTACTCAGGAACCCTTAATGAAGAAACGTGGACTCTGACAAGTGCAGTCAACAGCAACTCATCAAACCCGTTCGTTCTTTCCTATGGCAGCTCCATCGCTGCCAGTGCAACGGTGAACGTCACGGGAACAACGAACATCTTCCTGATGTTACCACAGACAATCCCTGCAGGAGCAAAAGTGAAGGTCGTTATCGATGGCGAGGATCCTCTGTATGCCGACCTGACAGGAACATGGGTTGCAGGTAAGCAATATAATTATACACTGAATGTACAAAACAGTACAATAATTATAGTTGATGAAGATACAGAAATCGAGGATTGGGTAACTTGGTTAGATTTGTCAATGGTTGATAATGCCGGTAATCCAAGGGCTTCTATGACTACCGCAAACTGCTATCTTGTACACAAGTCAGGTAAATATAAAATTCCGCTTGTCTATGGTAATGCGATTAAAGATGGTGCTGATAACAGGGTTGCATATTATCCAGGTGAAGAAAACTCGATAACTAACGGGACAAACCAGTTTGTAAATCATGCTGGTACAGGTATAAGTGGCCCGTGGCTTACAAAAAGCAGTAGCGGTGTAAATGCCGGGATGGGTCTAACAGCAGTATCAGCAGAACTGATGTGGCAGGATAAGTCCGGACTAATAACAACTGTTTCCGTAGATGGTGATTATTTGAAATTTACCGTCGGTACTTTCGGCGGTGGAAACGCCGTGATAGCTGTAAAGGACGATAACGGAACAATCCTCTGGTCATGGCATATTTGGGCAACAGATGACGATCTCTCCAATACAACTTTTGTCAGTACAGGCAGCAATAATTATACAGTTGCATCCATCGATCTCGGCTGGGTGCCGACGGGCGGTGAAGGGAAACAGGGTTACTGTCCTTACTACCAGTGGGGACGTAAGGATCCCTTTATTCCTGCAGCGGCATACAATAGTACAACAAACCACACAGTTTATAATATCAGTGGTGAATCAATAACAGGACTTACATATCAGGAATCTACAACTGCCACAATCGCAGATAATATTAAGAATCCAACGTATTTTTATTATAACAGTAGTACCAATTGTCCTGTAACGACTACATATTATAATATGTGGGATGCTCAGAACACGACGAAAAATAATGTGACCACGGCAACGAAGAAGACAATCTATGATCCGTGTCCTCCTGGATTCTGCGTGCCGACGGGAAACCTATACTGCTATATGGGCAACGGAGAGAGTAATCCAATAATAGCCCAATTTAGAACAGATGAATCAAATTGGGATTCCACTAACAAGGGAAGAACTTGGACGCTAAACGGCTCAAGTATTTACTTTCCATCTCCCGGTTATCGTATCGGCAGTCTGGGTAATCTGAGCTCTGTGGGAGATATTGGCATGTTTTGGTCGGCCTCACCCCAATCAACCTACGGCGCTTGGTGCTTGGCCACCAATTATAGAAATTGGGTATGGAATACCTTGCTCCGAAGTGTTGGCTGCTCCGTGCGTCCCGTCGCGGAAGAATAATACGTAATTTTATCAATATAATCATTCAAAGAAATGAGAATAAAGAATTTCATTATTGCAGGGCTGGCGGGATTGCTTCTCACCGCCTGCACGGAAGATGTAGCTGAGCAGAGAATGTCAATGACTTCTTCATGCGCACTGAAGATTGAGGTGTCGGACAATCCTGCAGCCACTCGTGCTGACTACAGCGGATTCCCGTCAACAACCTTCGAAACAGGTGATGCCATCGGCCTCTATGCTTTCGATGGTAGCTCCTACGTGGCAAGTAACATCCGATTCGTGAAACAGTCGAACGGATCATGGCTGCCAGATGAGGAAATTCCCTATGTCGACGACTACACATACTATGCCTATTTCCCGTACCGCAGTACAACATACACCCCGTCTACGTCAGGTACGGTGGATGACATAGACATAAAGTTTGATTCATTTATTACTGATGCCAGCAATTACTTCTGGCAGGCAGACCAGTCCACAAAGGCGGGCTATACCTACAGTAACCTGATGATAGCCAAAGGCGTGGTGACCGATGCCGACGATGATGCGGTCACCATAAAGTTCACGATGGCGCATAAGAGGGGACTGGCGGTGTTTACCGTTGATGCTGCAGAAGCCACGTTTACTGGTAATATACCATATCTGATAGGTGACACGAAACAATTTCTGATGAAGCCGTCAACGGCTACATCATTTACAGATGATATAGGCACATATTCCCTGACAGCATCTGCAGGGGAATATACCGTACATAACGTTTCTCTTCCTAATGATATTGACCTTGGTTTGCCGTCTGGACTGAAATGGGCAAAGGGAAATATCATATCAGATGGTAATGGCGGTTATAAAATCGGTGCAGAAACGGATTACGGAGCTTATTTCTCTTGGGGTAACATCGCTCCCCACTTCTCTACCGACGGCTTTACATTCGATGGTGCTTATGACTGGGGAACATCAAATACGGATTCTCCATATGCAGGTTCTGCAGGTGCTTCGATATCCTATACATCACAACATAAAGGTCGTGACTATACTGCAAATACAACAAACGATGCAGCTCGCGCTTGTCTTGGTGGCAGCTGGCAGGTTCCGACAGCGACTCAGTTCCAGGAATTATATGACAACACGGATAGCGAGTGGACTACCATCAGCGGTGTGAATGGTCGTAAGTTCATGAAGAAGACCGATCATTCAGTCTATGTTTTCTTCCCCGCTGCTGGCCTCGGTGACATTATATCGCTCGACCTTAGAGGTTCGCACGGCTACTACTGGTCTTCGTCGTTGTACTCCGCTGACTACGGGTACCACTTGTGCTTCAGCAGTTCGAATGTGAGTACTCAGAGCAACAACGATCGGTACTACGGTTTCTCGGTGCGGGCTGTAAGGTAATTCAGCCCGTCACGGAAGAATAACAATAAAGAACTTTCTATAAATCATCGGAATATATATTTGTCATCCCCTGTCGTGAGACACGGGATGATTTTTCTTCCGTGAGTAAGTAAAAATCATTATAATAGTTAAAAGTCGCTGGAAAAATGACATCAACTATTGCAAAAGTCGCTGGAAAAATGTATCTTTGCAGCAGGAATCGCCACATTACCTTGCAGACGCAGATGGATACTGCTAAAGCCCACAAGACGAGCTGCCAAATATGGTGGCTCGTCTTTATTGCAATATCTGGTGAATGGCATATTAAGGAGGTAAAAAAGCCTGGTATCATACAGTAGTGGGGCCCGAGATAATCAGGCTCCACTTTCTTTTACACACACCTCTGCCGTTCAATCAAACTCCGATATCATTTCATCACACTTTTTTCACCAAAATATGCACTTTTTCGCCCTAAAATGCAACATTTAGGGCCGTTAGGGTCTTGAATTTGTTAAATCAAGAAATTAAATTTGAAAATTTTGGTAGCCCTAATTATCACCAATATCTTTGCATCACGTTTTACGTTTAATTTTTTCTCGTGAATAGTAAACTTATTATTAATTTAAACTTTTAAAAACATGAAGACAAAGTTTATTGTAATGGCTGCTATGGCAGCAATGTTCTCAATGGGCTTCACAGCCTGCAGTAACAATGACGAGGATCTGGCTGGTAAGGAAGCTACCGCTCAGGCTCGTGGTATCGGCTTCGATGTTCATGCCGATAACTCTCATGCAACGCGTGGATATGCGACGACCGCCGCTAACGCTGCTACGCAGATCACCAACTTCCAGGTTTGGGGCTTCGATGCAGAGGAGGACGCACTCTACATGGGCACCTCCTTAACAGTTGGTCGTAACGCTACTGGTTCGGCAACATCTTGGTCATACGAACCTGTTCAGTTCTGGCCGGTGAATCCTCTGTCATTCGTAGCGTTCACTCCTAATGACTACACAGCAATCAGTGGAAACGCAGCTTCCTGCACTGATGGTGTTGCCGCTGTTGCATCAACAGTATCTATCCCCGCAGCTGTAGCAAGTCAGAAGGATCTGATGTATGCTGCTAAGCATGAGACAACTGGTTCTGACCATCCTGTATCCGGTGATGCCGGTAATGTACCCCTGGTGTTCAAGCACGCCCTTTCCCAGATTGTGTTCAAGGGTAAGTTGAGTACAGACCAGGCTATTACCAAGGCTACAGTCGCCGAGATCTCTCTGGTTAACGTGGCAAGTGATGGCGTTATCAACTTCAATTCAACTGCCGACGGTACATTCGCTGCTGTTTCAAGTCTGGGTACACAGAATGTGACTTACACTCTTCTTACAGCTAATCTCACTAAGTCGGTGTTCGATTACTCTGTGGATGGTGCTACAGCAGCAGACATTACCAAGTCTGACGATGCTACCAATGAGAACGCTTTCATGCTCCTGCCTCAGCAGCTTGTGTCTGGCGGTACTCTGGTTAAGCCAGGTAGTGCAGCTCCTTCTGACGGCAAGTCTTACCTGAAGATTCGCGCACAGTTGGAGAAGGGTGGTGTAACCATTCTGGAGAATACCGATGCCATCTACATTCCTATCAACACTCTTTGGGAACAGGGTAAGAAATACACCTACACCATCGAGTTCAACGGTACAAAGGCTCTGACACCTATCACCTTCACTGTAACTGCTGAAGACTGGGATGAAGTGGATGTAACTCCAGCTCTTGAGATGTAATCTGAGAACATAGAATGTCTTTTGGCTAAACCCAGCGGCAGGTGCTACACAAGCATCTGCCGCTTCGTTTTACCCCAAAAAATGGCTTTAGGGTCTTGAATTTGTTAAATCAAGACTTTTATTTTGAAAATTTTTGGGATAAGAATTTTATCCCGTACCTTTGCGGTGAAAATGTTTTTCATGTGTAAAAGTAAATAAATACTGAAGTGAATTGAAATCATCCTATGTCGTGAGATATGGGATGATTTTTTCATTTGGCGGTATAAAATAAAAGAAAGAAAAATAAAATGGAAAAAAGAAAAACGTAAGTCCCTGATAATCAGCGAACCTTTCTTTTTCTTGTTATTTCTTTTTAAAAAAGAAAATGATGGAGATGGAAAAAGTGGTTATGTTGCCTCGGGAATGTCGCTCCACCTGGTAGTGTAGCACGGGCTTTTGAAATCATGCTTTATGGCATCGGCGAAGACATCGGCCTTTCCCTTACCGTCTTTTTTTGTGTACTGCTGGGAGGCTAAGACAATAGTCTCAGTGCCGTACTCTCTATTGATCTTATCCAGAACCTCGTCGAGCTTCTTCATCTTCTCATGACGCTCTGCGTCATAATCGACGAAGTTCGTCTGTATGCCTGTGTCAGGAATCACACCCATGACTATGACACCAGCCCTCTTATAGTGATAGCCTTGGCGGAAGATCCTCTCCGTACAGCGGTTTGCCGTCTGTACGATCTGCTGGGTGTTGTTGGAGGGGGTGAGAAGCCGTTCCTCGCCCATGTTCCAGTATTGCGGCAGGTCTTCCCTGAAGTGGTTGGTGTCAACGAAGACACAGACAGTCTGAGCCACAGACTGCTGTTTCCTCAGCTTCTCTGCACACCGGGCGGCATAGTTGCTTATATGTGTCCGCAAGTCCTGTATATCAGTAATCATGCCAGGAAAGCTACGCGAGGTGCAGATGCTTTTCTTCTTGCTCATCTCCTCCATGGGAATGACATCCTCGCCGTTCAGCTCCTTCCACGTCCTGACGGCCACGACGTTATTCAGGGTAGCCCTGACCCATGAGTCGGCCTTGCTGGCGAAGTCATAGGCGGTCTTGATGCCTGTGGCCTGCAGACGTGCGGCATAGCGTCTGCCGATGCCCCACACCTCATCGATGTCATAGCCCTCCAGGGCCTTGACACGCTGCTCGTCGGTGCCGATCATACAGCAGTGGTTGAAGCCCTTATAGTGCTTGGCATAGTGGCTGGCCATCTTAGCCAGCGTCTTCGTCTTGGCTATGCCGATGCTGACGGGCATACGGGTGGCCTTCCAGATGAAGGCCGACAGGTCTTCACCCCATTTCTTCAGGTCGAGGTGTTCCATTCCTGACAGGTCACAGAACCCCTCGTCAATGGAGTATCTATAGAATGTCGGTGCCGCCTTGCGAACCAGTGACATCACACGGTCGGTGATATCACCGTACAGCTCATAGTTCGAGGAGAAGACCGTCACCTCACCATTCGGGAACCGCTCTTTGAGTTGATAGTATGGTGTTCCTGCCTTGATTCCCAATGCTTTAGCCTCGTTGCTTCGAGCAACTATGCAACCGTCGTTGTTTGACAATACCACGCACGGCTTACCGTTCAGGTCGGGCCTGAAGACACGCTCGCAAGAGACGTAGGCGTTATCACAATCGACGATGGCGTATGTTGACATATAAGAACAACTGTATTATTTGTTTGACTGAACTCTTCTAATATCTCTTGTTTCCCAGCCTATCATCAGGAGATCGAGCCGGTAATCTTTTTCTATGCAAGACAGAATGCCCTTGACCACCCAAGGCTGAGCGTCCTGCGGGCGTGACTGAACGAACTCCCAAGCGTTCTGGCCGTTGGTGAGTGTCGTGGCCTTCAGTATCTCAATCTGCTCCTCAGAAATATCCATTGTCATTTACCTCTTTTTTCCTTTTAAATAAATGCGTCTTATGTATTTAGTACTCTCTACTTTTTGACTGATTAATGGATAATTCTCAGGACAGATAGGAATACCGGCTGTTGCTTTATGGTCATAGTCATAGTCTGGTTCACAATGACAATATTCCTCCACGACATTCAAGATTTTTTCTTTTTCCTGATTCGACAGTTCGCTTCCATAAAAATTAATACAACCATGCTCATACCATGATTGATGCTTATCACTATCAGAAAAATCTTCTTTAAAATACAGGTATTCTTTGAAATCAGGGAAGCCTGCGGTTACAAGTGCCCTGCATAATCCGCGATTGTCCTCGCAAAACTTCTTGCGATGCCACCAGCGAAGGATCCGTTTCCATGATTTACTCACTGCTGACACTATACAAACGATAATAAAAAGTGCAATAATTCCATCCATATCGTCTTCAATTATACTGTTCGATTATCTTTTTTGCTGTATCGCAGATCTCGCGCCTCCCAGTTGATCGTGAGACGGTTCAGACTGTAGCCTTTACCGATGCAGGACAGGATGCCTGCGGCAACCCAAGGCTGGTCTGCCTCGGTCTTCGACTGCACGAAGTCCCAGGCGTTCATCCCATCCTGTAAGGTGGTGGCTTTCAGCTGCTGTTGCTGTTCATCAGTCATAATCATATTATTTCCCTCAGTTCCATGCAATCCAACATATTGTACTTCACTTCTTCAATCTCGCCGTGCCAGGACTCGTGGAAGTGGCCATAATACCAGTACTGTAGCGGTTGACTGTGAGCGTACAGATAGGCGTAAATGTCATCCATGACCTTACGCTCATTCTTGATGTCGACCAACAGTTCCTTGTCCTTGTCAAGCCACTCCTGAATGAAGTGGTGTGATGTCAGCTCACAGAAGGACGGTGCCGTGTGGGTGATGACCACATCGATGGCACTCTGCCGGTCAATGGCATCTAACTTTGCTTCGTCATATACCGGCGCTTCGTTAGGCCAATAGACATAGGGTGTAAGCTTGCCGTCACCGGTCTCTATGCGGTTCTCGTACATCCTCCATCCACGGTCGATGGAGATGGCACCGCCTACACAGAGGATAGTGTGCCCGCAGGCTTTCAGTATGGCGTAGTCCGGCACAGCCTTCCACCGCTTATAGTTCACCTGCTTACCATCAAAGTAAGCGGGGTTGTCATGGTTGCCACGGATGAACACTATCCAGTTGTTGGCTTTGGCAAGACGGTTGCTGAGCCGCATATAGACACCCTCATAGTAGCCTGGCTTATGGAAGCCGAAGCCGCAGTCACCGGCAACAACTATCAGGGTGTCTCTCATGCCATATTGGATGCAGCATTTATACACAAGTTTTTCATAGTCACCGTGTATGTCACCGCTGACTACAATCCCTTTGGCATCGGGAAACTCGTATATGTTTATACTGTCATTCATGGCTTATTCCAGTCCTTCTGTCAGGAACTTCCTCAGATGGAGGTGCGTGATGCCTTCGGAATCCTGTCTGCCGACCAACGGGGTCATGGATATTACATACTTCGGATAGTTATCCTTGATAGCACTGAGATTGCCGAACTCACGCTCTCTCGTTTCTTCATTGGCAATGATATATGATGCCTGAACATATAGTCTCTGACCTTTGGGCTTCTTACAGACAAAATCAATTTCGCCAGCCTGAAGCTGCCCGACGGTCACCTCATAGCCGAGGCGTATTAGGTGGTTATAGACGATGCTCTCAATGACCTTCTCGATATCACCTTCACGCGAGCCGCCAGCCAAGGCGTTACGCAAGCCGTTGTCCTCGAAATAGAACTTGTCGTTGCTCTCAAACAGCTTCTTTCCGTGGATGTCATAACGGTTCACTTTGTGAATCAGATAGGCATCACACAGGTATTTGGCGTAGTTGATGATTGCCGTGGAAGTCACATTGTCACCCTGTGACTTCATGTATTTTGCGATGCTGTTGGCGGAGATGATCTTTCCTGTGTTGTCAGCCAGGTATCGCACAAGGTTCTCAAGGAACGGCACATTACGGATCTTATTCCTCATAATCACATCCTTCAGAAGCACCGTATGGTACACGTCCGTCTGGTACTCTCTCGCATCCTGCTCGTCGAGTCCCATCTTCACCAGTCCCGGCAGACCGCCGAACTGGATATACCTGGCCAGTGTGTCGTCGGAGTCGGTGAGCTGATGGAACAGCATGAACTCCTCATAGCTCAGTGCCTGGATATAGATCTCCTTATAGCGGCCACCAATGAGGGTACTCAGGTCACTACTCAGCATCTTCGAGTTGGAGCCGGTGACAATCAACTCAATATCCGGTTCCTCATAGTAGCTGCGCACACTCTTCTCAAACTCCTCGATGTCCTGTATCTCGTCAACAAGGACGAAGTTCGTCTTACTCCTGTCCCGCCGTGCATCGATGTAGGCGTTCAGATCCTTATATGTCTGAATGTCGTCGAACTCATTCTTCTCCTTGTCTATATAGATGACATTCGCACGCTCATCCTGACTCACCTTATCCCTGAACAGACGCAGGATATAACTCTTTCCGATACGTCGCTGACCCGTCAGGATGATAATGGTGTCCTTACCAAGGAAACGCTCTATCTTTTCCAAGTAACTCTGTCGTAGAATTGCGCTCATAATCAATTTTATCTTTTATAATGGAAATTTTGTGCAAATATACTAATTTTATCTTTTATAAAAGACAAAAATCTGGTATTTTTTCACTTTTTACCAAAATATGGGGCAAATAACAGTCGTTTTTATCCAAAAGTAGGGTGGGAACACCCGTTTTCAATATTTCCTTGTATCCCGGTGTATTGATGTCACCTTTCCCTGAAGGATGAACTGGTCGTTGACATCGATGATGATGGGCTTGAAATCCGGGTTATGGGGCATCAGACGCAGATACCCCTTCTCACGGGTGGAGGTGTCGAGGGTCTTCACGGTAAGACCACCATTGACAAATGCAACGACAATGCTGCCGTCTCTCGGCTCTTCCAGACGGTCAACCAAGCAGATGTCGCCATCGTATATACCTAAACCAATCATCGACTCGCCACTCACGCGGACGAAGTACGATGCCTCCGGATGATGCACAAACTTCTCGTTAAGATCCAATTTTTCGTGCTGGTAGTCGCCAGCCGGAGAAGGATATCCTGCTGCCAGCCCCTCGAAGTAGGGCAGCTTCAGATGCGTTATCTCATCCAATGTAATGATCTCGGCACCATCAATAAGCTTGTTATTATCCATAGCAATCTAATTTTGTGCAAAGATACAAAAATTCCATGATATTACGACCAATTGACACCAAAATCGAAAATAGGGTCTTGAATTTGTTAAATCAAGACTTTCATTTTGATTAATTTGGGACATAAAAAGAAGATGCCTATCTTTGCAACTGTAAATTTGAATTATTCTTTTTCATAAATATCATCCTTTGTCGTGAGACACGGAACATAATTTCAAAGAACTATTTTTTTTCTCATAAAACAAAATTAATTATTAATTGACACATTCTTTCGCCCTTTGTCGTGAGACACGGGGCTTTTTCTATGTGAAATGAATGAAAAAACAAGGTAGACCCTCTTGAATTTGTTAAATCAAGAGAATGTTTTTGTCAGATTTGAGAATCGCTGGAAAAATGCGCAACTTTGCTCCTGCATTGACGGCCACAGGACTGGCCGTATATGAAATTCGTGCGAGAAATGGATTTAGCCATATTTTGATCCCCCTGAAGGCTCAGCCCTTCAGTACTCTCTTGGAGGTGGCAACACCTGATACGTTTGGATTCGTTTTTCTCACATCAAAATGTAAGAATTATGAAGAAGTTTCTGTTGAGCATTGTGGCTGTAGTGACGCTTTTGTTTGCTTCGCCACAGAAGGCTGATGCCTTTGGCTGGTACGGCTTTCAAGTCGATGAAGACTTGTATTGCTACGCTTACATTACCCAAGACAGCCTTATGTACATCTATGTTGACTCATATGGTGATTACATAGGGAGCTGCGGCTGCGCTGGCGGTAAGGTCTGGTGTGACGATACTTGGTATTGATCCTGGCGGGACGGAACCGTAAGATTCCGTCCCGTTTTATAATAAATTACAGATTCTAAATTTTTCTCTTATGAAATCAAAATATATCATTTTCTCAGTTGTAATGACATTGTGCCTGGCTATGGTACCACGGTACAGTGTGGCTCAAAATTCCCAGAAACGGGTTGAGCTGCATTTCCTCCCAGGAAACATCTCCATGAGAGGAATGGTGATCGATTCCAAGAACAAAATTGCCGCAACGATTTTCGTGACACGTAAAGCCGGGAATAAAGGAAGTATTATCCTGAATGACAAACACTATGCCAGTGGTACCGGCGTAAGCGTCACCATCAAGGGCTATCTCTCTAAGGACGATCTATATCAGGTTATCAGACAAATCGAATCCGCAGGATTCATTGTCAACCAAGAATTGATAAAATCTCAATTATTTGGACATGAAAAGAAAAAGTCGTAAATATATATTTGCTTCATTACTGTTGATTGCTTTCCTGGCTTCCTGCGATTGGGAAAAATACGATCCTGCAAGATACAAGAAGCAGCAAGATTCCGAAGACAGTCAGGGAAGCCAGAATACACCAGATAGTCAGGGTGAAAAGGAAAATTGGTACTATTACCTTGACGTAAAGGAAATCCCTATTTTCCCAAGTTCGGGAGGAACCGGCAGCTTTACTGTCCAGTCCTATAAGAAGGACGGAAAAGGAAACGCTGTCAAGGTTTCCTGGACAATTGAACCGCTCAGCAGCATACCTGCTTGGCTGGAGGTCAATATTGTGGAAGGTGAAGATATGGCTGATGTTATTGACATCAAGGTCGCTGCACAGTCATCAGGTGCCAGTTCCGGCGTAAACGACTATGACCTGTCCACAAACGGCGGCTCATCTGAAAGGACGACGGCAAACTGCTATATCGTAAGCAGGCCGGGAACATACAGACTTCCACTTGTGTACGGTAATGCCATCAAGAACGGCAAGGTGAACACCAAAGCCTATAATCCGGAAGGAACGGGAAGTGACAGCTTCCTGAAGCCTTTCCTGAACCATGACGGTAATGGCATTACCGACCCCTGGCTGAAGAACAACGGTGCGGCTCCAGACGGTGCTACGCTTGTCTGGGAGGATTCCAGAGGTCTCGTGAAAGACGTCGGAATCAGCGACGACTACCTGACGTTCAATATACCACAGGATGCCGTGGAAGGGAACGCCGTCCTCGCCGCAACACAGAACGGAACGGTCGTATGGTCATGGCATATTTGGCTCACGGGCGAGGATATGAGCCGGACAGTGACGGTGAACACCCCTGGCGGTGCATACAGCGTAACACCAATGAACCTCGGACACTTCACTGAAGGAAAAAAACTTCAGGGTAGAGCTTCTGCACGGCAGTGCTTCTTCATCATCAGGCAGACAGAACAAGGTGGCCTGCAGAAGGATCAGACCGTCAGACAGTCCGGGACGGACTCTTCCGTGTCATCGGACTTATCTACGGATAAGACTTCCTGTACTTTCTACCAGTGGGGTCGTAAGGATGCATTTCCTCCCGCAGCGACAGAAAATCAGAAATTCAGGACTTGCTATACCGGTGACGGCAACGTCCTTACGGTTAAAGCCGGGCCATGCCTGAATATCGGATGGACTATCAAGAATCCTGTTAGATTCCTGGTCAACGGAACCAACCGTGGCCCATACGGACCTCACGGGTCGGCACAACATAACGTCTGGCATCCGGATTACAAGACCATCTATGATCCGTGTCCTCCTGGCTACCGCGTAGCCCCATACGCAGTCTTCAAGGCAATGGCTGAAGGCGGCAGGAACGATGCCAAGAGCGACGAGAGAGGTCATACATGGTCAAACGGGACGGAAACGCTGTTCATGCCGAAGACTGGTTTCCTGCAGATGCAGGACGGCCGTCCGTGGTATGTGGGACAGCAGGGGTGGTACTGGCCAGCAGATTGTGACAACGACAGCCATGCACACTGCATTGAGATAGGAAAGCTGGCCATCATGCAGGTATCCAGTCCTAAAGCGACAGGATATGCTATAAGGCCAATTATAGATAATTGATATCAATCAGCAGAATTACACTGCCCCTCTTAATTTTATAAATTCAAGAGGGGCAGCCTTATTTTTGTAATTCATTTCACAATAATAATAGCCCCGTGTCTCACGACAAGGGGCTATATAAGATGTCTAATCAATAGTTATGTTATTTTTATGAGAAAAAATACAGCTACAAAGATAGACAACTTCTTTTTACGCTCAAAATCCTTCAAACTAAAAGTCTTGATTTAACAAATTCAAGATACCAGAGATGGATATCCCTCTCTTCGCCCTGTCCGTGTGTCATTTTGCCGTTCCAGGTTCATTTCGGTTCTGGCGAGTCTTTCCCTTTGCAAAGTTAGAAAGCCCAGCAACCATGCCAAGTACCGCTACTACTATTTCTGGAAAATTATAGCAGCAGCCTTCCGCGATTTGTACCAAATCGGGTATTCCACGATAATTTTACCAGAAATTCCTTGGCGTAGGCCGCTTAACAAGCCTTTCTTAACCCCGCAAAAGAAAAGAACTCAACCGAAATGAAGTCGATGACGACCGAAAATAGAAGACACACCGGCAGACTTGAGAAAAAGATAAAAAGATAAAGAATCTAACCTCATTTCAGCCGATAACTTCCGACAGAGCAATGAAAAGACAATATTTGTTTCTGTAATCATAAAGACGCTGCGAAGCGGATATGCTTATTATTATTTGATAATCATTAATAGTGTTTGAACAATGAAGGTTGGATGCTTACCTTTTGTGGCGACAGAGAAAACATCCGTTTTAAGATAATTCAAAGTATAACATAAAAGCGGAGGCGGCGCGATATAAACAGCCATCGAAAAGATGATACTAAAAGAAAATGACTTCAGAATAGAAGAAGACGGCATCTGGATTTCCAAGAAGGCCCTCGAAGAGGTGAGAGACTATTACCGCGAAGTCTGCAAAGGACATGCGAAGTCTGAAGTGCTTGATTGGTCTGCTGGAGTTGATCTTGGAAAGCGTGACATACTCAACGACATTTTAAAGTGTTTTAATGAGAATCTGATTGTAACGAATAAAGCCGTAGAAGGTATGCAAGCAGTCGGTAAGGATATGACAATTGAAACCGAATATACTTTCGAACAGATCGCAGCAAACCTTACAGGTAAATCCTTGCTTCTTCAACACAGGAGTGTCACAGGCGATCTTGACTACGAAGAGAAGTATCTATCATTAAACCTATTCAGAGTTCATCCGAAGAGAGCGACCTACTATCACACAGTCAAGGGTGCTGGAACCAGCTTTATGATGGAACTGAAAAAAGAGATGATAGAGGCACTGACCACCTTCGGAACATGGGAGGGTAGTACCTATAGAAAAGGAGTAGTAACAAAAATAATGATAATTCAATAAAACTTATGAAGGTAACGGGAGCCTAACCAACTCCCACTAAATGAATAAGAATTATGAAAAGAATATTAGTCATTTCGGTCTTGATGACCTTGATATTTTCGGGGTGCAGTATGATGCATGACGATAGATCCGGGTGCGAGAGAATTGTCCCAAGAATATCCTCTTATACAACAGGGGAGATCTTCGGTCTCTACATCCTTGATGGAAATAATGTCGTTGTGGTGGCAAATGAGAGGGTTACAACCTTCGACCAGAACGTATATACCGATAGGGAACTTCATCATAAGGATGAATATACATACTTCCTTTACTCACCATATTCCTATAATCCAAAAGGTATGCCGGAAGTCGGGGATGTTGTCGATACAAAAAACCCAAATGAGTTCTTCAGTAGCCTTGCAACTTCTTCTGAAGGAAACCTACGGGTATCAAGAGGAGAATATGTGTCCTATGGGCCTTGTGTGATTTATTTCCGTATGACACCAATAGAACTTGATTAAAAAGCGGAGGCGGCGCGATAAAAACAGCCAGCAAGAATATGACAAAATCATCGAAGGTAATTAACTATTTGTTCGAGTTAGATGGTAAGTCGGTTGTGGACCTCTTGATGGATTACATGACAGAGAATGCATGGGAAAACCTCTATGACCGACTGGATCGTGATGGAGTGTTTGATACCGATGAGAATTCAGAGAATGTATAAAGGTAACGGGAGCCTAACCAACTCCCCAATAAAACAAAAAGTATGATGACAAAGATTACAGGTCTCACAAACGGTTATTTCTGCGTCAGACAGAATGACAAAAAGGATGTTCTGATAGCATCCCTGATAAATGCCGTTATCCCTGCAGACGCATGGAACGACCTACGTGACAAGGTATGTAATGACACTAAAATCTCCGATGATACAACGGTGTACTTCGACTATCTTATCACCAATGGCGAGGTTGACCGGTTCTGCTATGTGACAGTAGGCGACTGGCGTAAACTCGGATTCTCTGGTAACAACATCAAAAACTGCATCCCGTCAGCACCGAAAGAAGTTATCGAGGAAGCTAACAAATTCTTCTACTATAACAATGAAATCCTGAAACTTGGGATTCTGTGCGGCAAAAAACTGGAGCGTGTTCAGCAGATGATTTTTAAACAGATCTTTGCCAACGAAATGAGAACACTGGCAGAAAACTATCGGAAGAACTTTAAGGAGGTCGGCATGACAGATGAAGATGTTGACAACTGGTTTGAAAAGGCTATCCATGACGTGTATCACCCTAAAAAATAAGTGTTATGACTATTCTGTTTTATCTTTTCATGGCAATTCTGGGTAAGGCTACCCTGACTGGCTGGAGTCACAATGACAATGATTAAATAATAAATAATATATATTATATAATATGCAAGAAAAATTGATAAATATCGTTGAGGGTATGCTGATTGTCACTACTGCTGCCAGTTTTATACTGGTGTGTTACGTGATGATAACCCTGAGCAATATGCCCCAATGATGCTCGCAGTCTACTATGGTCGCTAATGGAATAACTATGCGCGGCTGCTTCCCTCCGGTCGCAGCATTTTATTCCTACCTTATGTTAGGAATATACTCCGGATTCAGCATCTTAGTGATCTCTCCGACGGCAAACCCTCCAGGGAACTTGACAGTTCCGCTGTTAATCATGCGGCGCAGCTGGGAAAATCTTTCCTCATAGTTCTCCAGTTGACAGAACTTCGAAATAATATCACCTGCTGCTTCCACCTTTTTCCTACCTACTTCGTCGTTCTCGGTAATATCTTCAAGGTATTCCGTAAGTTCCATACATTTCATTTCTGTCTCGGTAGGCGGTATTAAATAGTATTCATCTTCAGGATCAGGATTACTGTCGCACGACTTTAATGATGGAATAGTCATGAACTGATTACGGTAATTCTCATAGGCATCTTTGTATGATTCGCTGAAAACCTTCTCAGGATGATTCCTTGCCCATGCGTCCCATTCCTCATAGACCTTCAGATCGTGGTCAATGTCGGCAAGAAATCCCTCATCTACTTTAGTATCGAGAACGGCATGGGGGAACAATAAAAGAGCTTCGCCACGCTTTGCAAGGGTGGACTGTTTTTTACTACCTTTTTTGCCAGATTTATTGTTTGAATAAATCTTTACACTCACATCAATCATATTGATGTCTCGGTTGAATTGTTCCCAGAAGGTTCCGGGATATTTCATTAACTGATCGGCGATGGCCTGTGGGGTCATCTCTTTACGGAACTTCTCATAATACTTCTTTCTGATTTCATATTGCTGACGCTTACGCTGATTAGCTTTAGATCTTGCATCTTCAATCATCTTCTCCAGAGAAAGACGACTATCCCATGTCGAATCATCCGATACTTCTTTAAGCCTTTCCATGTATGTCTTTAATACAGTTTCCAAACTGGTTATTTCATTCGTCAGGTTCTGTAACCTGACAACATCCTCGTGTGATGGGAAATCTACGTGTTCATGAAGCAGGGTGGTGAGAATACCGTTGGTACATCTTGGTTGGTGAGCCAGCATTTTTTTCTGCTCGTTGATTTTTGTAGTCACATCCTTTACCTTCGCAGCTTGCTCAGGAGTAAGTGACTTCTTTTCTTTTTGGATTTGTATCTCTGTTCTGATGGACTCGCGCAGTTGACGAATCTGATTCTGATAAGGTTTTGCGATGATCTCGTTGACTGCCTCGCACAAATATACCGGCAGGCACTTCAACGATTTCTTTCTCTTGAGTAAACTCGAATACCATCGTGCGTTCGATGTACGGTACCCGAAATCCTTCTCCATCCGCACTCGCGGAACGAAGAGATTGACTTCCTGCATCAGGAGGGTGATCTTCTCATGGGCAGGCGAATCTTTCTTGGAAACAACTCCCTTTCCCTCACTAAGAAGGGTTACAATTTTTTTGGGCTGTTCATCACAAATTGAATCCCATACGAAACAACTGTATTCGTAGGTAACTTTATCCACTTTTATTTTAACCGTATTCTGCATAGAAAACATCTCTTTTTGTCTTTGCAAATTTAGAGAGATATTTTTAGCAAACAAAATATTTCTTTTTTTATTTCTTGATTTAACAAATTCCAGACCCTAACCTTGGGTCGTCATTTTTTACATCGACTATATAAACTTTTGGTCTCGTTTTTTTTATCATAAAATAAAAATTTTCCAAAGCCTCTTGAATTTGTTAAATCAAGAGATTTTTTTTGTCTGGTTTTGTTCTTGAAAAATAAAACCCGAACTTTGTACTCAGATAAACGAAGACGCGCGATATTCACGCGCGTGATACAAGACTTATTTTGAGATAGCTCAAAATGTCTTGCCAACAACCAAACTGAAAGGCGTGATTGTTGGGTTAAAGAGTACTCGTAAACTCGTACCTCTACAGGGGTGAAGATGGTCTAAAAACAACATAAAAATATGAGGGTAAAAACAGTAAAAAAGAATAGAGAATACAAGCGTGGAAGAAGCGCTCTGTATGATAAGAAAAGGAAACTTCACTCGGTATATTATAATGCCGAAGAATGGGATAAAATTACCCAGAAATCAAGTCACCTTGATATGGAGAATGGGGTGTATATTCGTGAGGTTTCCTTAGGTTATAAACCCGTTGTTCCTGACCGTGAATTTCGTCGTGAAATGATGGGTATAAGAAGTGATATTAAGAGCCTTTTTAAAGTGCTCGAATCACTACATTTAACCCCTCAAAAACGCATGGAAAAACTGACCGATTTCGGGTTCCTGCAACGCTGGATAAATGGAGTAAAGAAGGAGTTGGATTTCTTAGATAATTGGATTAAAAGAGTATAGTAAATATGATTGCAAAAGCAAGAAACATTTCACATGGACAAGCTTACGAGAAATACATCACTCGTAAGGATCTGGCCGTCTTTGTCGGCTCAAAAAACATGGTCGCTAACACAGATTTGTTTGTTTCCAATGATCAACTGGACGACCTTTGGGATGAGTTCGAGGAAGCCGGACGTGACTACGTTCGGAAGGGAAAGGATGTGACGAACAACATCATTGCAATAGAATATTCGCCAACTATGGAGGAATCGGCGAATTGGACGAAAGAGCAATGGTTTGAACATGCTGAGGAACTGCTGAAGGAGATAGACAACACGGATCACGCCAAAGCAAAGCGTGACCCGAAGACCAAAGAATGGATCACAGATAAGGACGGTAAGAGAGTTCTTTTCCCTGTGGAACACACCAACCTTTGCAACAGCAAGTGGATGGCGATGCTGCACCGGGATTCTCTGAGCGGCATCTATCATCTCCATATTACCGTGTCCCGCTATACGGAAAGCAATAAGTTAAACTGTGTAACGGACATAGCCAAGCGTACTGCGATGGCTGCAGAGCAAATTAATAAGCGGCATGGATGGAACCTGGCGATGGACATCCGACAGCAGCATATTGACGAAATAAATGCTGCCATAAATGCTGTTATGGCAGAAATGCCGGGTGATAAATTTGATCCTGATTTCTTTAGGACTCACATGGAAAATAGTACATTCACGACCTATGACGGAGCAGAGGATAATTATAATGTCCAGTTCCATAAGGACGAAAATAATATGGTTGATGGCTATTCGATTTTTCGGGGGAAGAGTGTTTATACATCTTCGGAACTCGGTCAAAAAATTAAACAAATGCCCGTCGATTATAATACAGAAATCAAGGATGCTATTTATCGCGTTTTACGGTCAATGGACACTCCGAAATTCAACTGGCATCGGTTTATCCACTTGCTGGAGCAAGAAACCTATACAGATAAGGATGGTAATCTTCAGCATTACCAATTCGAGGGTCGGCAAGATCCGAATGGTGGCTATTATAACTATTCCATCATCCGTGATGGAAAGAAATATAACGCCTCACAGATTGGCCAGAAACTGACTGCCAAAAAGATTGCCAAGGAGTATGAGAAGGAACAACAGAAGGTAACACCTGTTACCAGAACGGATAAACATCTCGACTATTCTTCTAAGGACGGAGGTTATGACTGGCGATTACCTGACCCGCTGCCTGATACAAGTATTAAGTATGCAGATGTAACGGCATATAATATAGTAGAGGTGGTCAGAGACAAACTGAAAGAAGTGGGTATCGAGGTTTCTGAAAATCGACTGCCTGATAATATGATGTTAGTTCGGAGTGTGGATGATTATCTTCACGATGCAGTTAATTGTGTAAATGCAGTAAACCATAAAGGTAATATATTTGCAGCAGAAATGGCCTGGAATTGTGCCAGATATGCGGCCATCAAGCAGAAACAGTTAGATCAGCAGAAGCTCCAGAAGCAGCAGAAGCCCGCTGAACAAAAACCAGTTGTTGTCAAACGTGAGCCTTCAGAAGGTGAGCGTGAAAGGATTTCGGCCATCGCCAGGGCGCGTGAGACCTTGCGTGAGTGGTGCGATAGCCACAAGGCAATTTTCTCGGATGAGCAAGAGCAGATCCTTGGTCTTGGCATCGGTGCCCGTTGCATCGAGAACGGCATGTCGCCATGGATCGATGCTAACATGGAGGGCGCAGCCCGAGAATTGGCTGATGAAGCAGCAGAGGGCGTAGGCAAGGCGGCTTTGCGTATGACACAGCTTGCAGGAGAGATCCTGATGGGTATCGCCGTTCCACAGGATGTGTCTCTTGGAGCTGGCGGCGGGTCACACAACGACCTGCCGAAGAAAAAGGATGATGAGTGGAACAGGTTTAAACCTGCCTTCGGTATGCGACCGAAGGGTAGGGGCTGGCATCGTTAAGATAAATTCTGTGGTCAGCTTCCTTTTTTTATTTACACCCTATGAAGCATTTGCCCGTCCTTGTCCTTGTCAGTCGAGAAAACGGAACAGGCAAGTCAACCTTCTGGCTGTATAATGCTTCTATTCTTTCGTCTCTGCGGTGGAAAGCGATCAGAGATTGAGCATTAGGTGCATTAACACCTGTAGATGCTCTTATTTTTTGGATTAACATACTGGATGATGTTTAAGCATCTTAGTGAGTGACATAACCCTCACCATAAGGCGGTACAGCCCGCCCGGATATCTCACGAATACGGTGCAAAGGTACGAAAATTCTTTGGAATAACCAAATATGGATAAGAAATTTTATATTTTACTTTGTCGCCGGAGTTCTCTTGTTTCCCACCCGATCATCAGGAGGTCGAGCCGGTAGCCCTTGGCTATACAGGACAGGATGCCTTGCGCTACCCAAGGCTGTGTGTCCTGCGGGCGTGACTGTACGAACTCCCAAGCGTTCTGGCCGTTGGTGAGTGTCGTAGCCATGAGCTGCTGCTTCTGTTTCTCTGAAATATTAAGTGCTGGATACTCCATGTTTTTGTTCTCTTTTCTTACGTTCAATGAACAAATGAGCATCCTTTGACATAAGGATGTAGTCACCGGTGCCCAGCTGATCTTTAATGACCTCCTTCTTCCGGCGAGGGCCAAGAATGGAAAGAATCTCTGCCGTTTCCTCTTGACTCGTTGTGCGCCATGTTACACGCTCGTCTCTTATTCTCATTGTATTATATATTATTTATTATATAATATTTAATATCAATCAAACCCGTCCATGAGAACCCTTATGGCCACCTCCTGTGCCTGGTCAACCGTCGCTCCGGCACGGCGTTCACCATCGAAGGCCCCGGCAGCATCATCCGCACGGTTATTGATGAAGTCGTGGTCATGCTGTCGGGGATCCTCCGTGTCTTTAAGATACTTCAGGAGATAGAGGCCGTAATATGATGCTTCTATAGCCATAGTACATCAATACTTATCCGCGTCAAGCTCGGCATTAAAGACAATCGTCTTGTACGAGTCGGTGAACTCTACCGTCTTCGCTTTCTTGGGCTGGCCGTTGATGAAGCTCTTCAGGGTGACGGTTACCGGACTGACAGAAGCAGAGGCACCATGACTGAGCGTAGCCGTCAAGGTCATCTGGTCGCACATCGCGTCGGTCTCGATGGTGTAGTTCCGCAGTTCCTCGGCGAGGAACGTGCCGTCATCGGAGATCTGCTGACCGTTCTCGTAGAGCTTCACATAGCCACGAGTACCGTCACCACAGACGGCCACAAAGGCAAATTTACCGTTCCACCCGGTAAGGTCACCGTCAACAGACACTTCCATGCGGTGAACGCCTTCCGTCGTCTTCTGGTAGCCGTCGGGCAGATCATCGTCCTTGTCATCACCACCACAGGCGATGAACATACCCACTGTCATCATGGCCATGATGGCCAGAGCTGAATAAATAAAACTCTTTTTCATACTTAAATTGGTTTCTTTATGCCCCACAGGCAGCCTTGTCGGGGCTGTTTACTGTCACGAGTGAGCTGCCGCCATTACGGCCACTCCTTTTTAATTTTGGACTGGAGGCTGTAAACAACCTCGATAATGCAGCTAAGGGCGCTGCTCCAACAGTAAACTCGTGGCCACTCAGTCCATCAGTGGCTCGAAACCAATTTTTTTGACCTCCGCACGGCGCGAGGTGAACACTTATAGGCACGGCCAGGTGTTCAGGTGCAAAGGTACGTTATATTAACGAAATGACCAACGAAAATAATGAAAACTTTCTTTTTTAGCTCGTTTTTCTGTAAAAATATGGCTCAATTCTGATTTAATAAAAGCTAAATCTTATTCTTACAGGCGTTACCGAGGGTGACCTCGGTAACGCGGAAACGAATTTTATAGATCTTCACCGTTTGCCATATTGTAGCCGTTTTCATAGAAAATAGCGATTGAATATTGGCCATATACTTCTGCTTTAAATAATTCGTGCTGACAAAGTTAAACCTTTAAAAGGTGGCCACCAAACCAATCAGAAGAAATCTCTTGATTTAACAAATTCAAGACCCGAAAGGCGATTTTTTACCCATCTTGGGAGAATGATAGACAAAAAAACGGGCCTACCATCAAGGCCAGCCCTATCACCAACGTTTTGCCAGAAGACACAGATAGTATCTCTATTGTGCTATCAAATATAGCTTCTTGATGAGCGCACGAGCTTGTGCAACATTAAACAGTACAGTCTTCTTCCACTCCGGCTCCTGCCATTGGCCTTGCTCATCAAAATGACCTGCAAGGGCGATATTCTGTAGTGCATCGCCCAAGCCATTAACCAACTCTCCTTGTGCAGAGAACTCCTTCAGGATGTCCTCAAGCATCTGTTCTTTGTTTACTTGCTTTTCCATATTATATAATATTTATCATTAGTGTCCCGTTAAAATGGGACGAGTTTAAATATTAATCAAATAGCCCCGGAATGAGGGGACCAAATTGATCTTTGACATCGTTGAAATTAGTCTT
>Ga0247608_10001440_pt1 | contig 32945 bp, 27 predicted proteins | sample 176DNAGHGlowgp2_FD_193490 | JGI IMG/M metagenome (GOLD analysis project Ga0247608, IMG submission 193490) | Sheep rumen microbial communities from Palmerston North, Manawatu-Wanganui, New Zealand - 1766 DNA GHGlow gp2 | ecosystem: Host-associated > Mammals > Digestive system > Stomach > Rumen ...
CAAAACTCACCTAACTGACCTGTTCGATAAGACTAAATTCAACGATGTCAAAGAACTCGATTGTCCCCTCTTTCCGGGGCTATTTGATTAATATTTAACTCGTCCCAATTTTAACGGGACACTAATGCTTGATGGAATAAGAATCTCATAGGCATCTCCTAATGCATCTGTATTGGTTTCTGGATGAGTAAGCATAATGCCTTGCAACTCACTCACAATATATGTAATCCATTTGTCATCATATTCCAATTCATCCCCTGCAAACAACTCTCCAAAATCTGGGTCAAGCAACAATTCTTTGTAAATATTTCGAATCCTGTCTCCCACGATTTTATACCCCCTAGCACTTGCCTGCTCCGAAGGAGTTGCCCTAAATTGGCACAAATCATCTGGGCTATATTCATCAAGTATTTTGCAGAATATCAGTTTTATGAATTCTTTCGCAACATTCTCCTCACGCTTAATAGGGCCTTCGCCATATAGCTTGTAGTGTATTCTGTGGAAAAGCAGTTTAAGAGCTTTAGCTGGTTTGAGAATGTCTTTACGATACATTCCAATTGTTTCAATCGTCTCTCCATATCTTGGCAAGGTCTGAATTTCTTGAAACCGGGTGGGGGCAACCCTCATGTCCCTATAGAAGAGGAAAGGACCACTACTATTTTTCTCATATCCAGAATACCATGCACAATAGGATGCCGTTGTGGCTGTGACATAGGAAAACAACTGCCTATCAAATGTCTTTTTAGGGGTCTTTATCTCAATGATTATATAAGCATTTTCTTGGACTTTCTCGCTGCTATTAAAAACTACAATGTCAGCCTCTTCCGCATTTCTTACAGAACCTCGCTGTATTATAAACTCTATATCAATGTGAGACTTTGGATAGCCCAAATCATCTATCAAAATGTGCTCAAACTCCTGCCTATACTTTTCTTCGGGGGTAGCACTAACTAGTTTCCCTGTTGCATAGTCTTTGATTTTGTCCATAATGGCATCTTTACCGAAAAATCCGGCTGATACCCAAAAGCCAGCATGGTTAGTATTCATCATTCTATACCACATAACGAAAAAACGGGGTATCTACACCTGCTCATTCCATCATTTAGGCCTACCACAGCCATCCCATTAGAACGAACAGAGTCGATACCCACGTTGGCAGTATATAATGTACCCAAAAGGTGTGCGTTGAGGGCATAATCTGCCCTCGGCACACCCCGGCTGCATATACATATATACACCCGTAGGCGTCACTTCTGCGTTGTCTTTGGATGGGATTTGATTGTGGTAGTTCAAATGACCAAAAACAAAGCGTACAGTGTCGCTTATTCCGAAATGTAGTGCGCCACCCATTGACTCAGCCTTCCTTGAAAAAGAATCATGGTCATGCGGGTGAATGCGGTGGCAAAAATACAAAAAATATTAGAAAAAAACAAAAGACAGTGTAAATGCTTACAAAAAAAAAACAAATCATATTTTGGTAAGATAAATGTGGCCATCAGTCGGGCACGCCATAAACTAATTGTTGTATGTGAGCCGGAATATATAGACACATACCCAGGCCGAACAAGCCCTCAAAAGTATTCAACTATTTATTAACAAGCTCGCAGGGCTTAAGCATAACCTTAATCAACCATAACGCAAAACACAATATCTTCCGAGAAGAAATCTTATTTATCGAATCGATGATTAAGCCTATACAGTAAGAAAAGTGCACAAGAATAGAGGAAATGAAACAAAAATGCGCCTTATAGATTTGTTGAATTAGAGGATTCTCGTTACCTTTGTCGTGAGAATCAACAATTCAATGTTTATATAATATAAAGCACCATCATGAACATCGGAGACAAAGCCCCTGAAGTGCTGGGGCGCGACGAAAACGGAAACGAAGTACGGCTGAGCGACTATGCCGGACGCAAACTCGTCCTCTATTTCTATCCCAAAGACAACACCAGCGGCTGCACAGCCGAAGCCTGTTCGCTGCGCGACCGCCACTCCAGCCTCCGCCAGGCAGGCTACGAAGTGGTCGGCGTGAGCAAGGACTCGGCAGCCTCCCACCAGAAGTTCAAGGAACGTCACAACCTGCCCTTCCCCCTCATTGCCGACATCGACCACACCCTCCTCGAGGCGATGGGCGCATGGGGCGAGAAGACGATGTACGGCAAGAAAGTGATGGGCACCATCCGCACCACCTTCGTCATCGACGAGACGGGCCACATCGAACGTATCTGGGCAGGCAAGCAGATTAAGACAAAGGAACACGCCGACCAAATCCTGGCCAACTCCTGACACATCACCCCGCTTTCGTCATCTTCATGACAGGCATCGCCCTCACATTCTGATCATACTCCCACAATTCACACAGGCCCGCAGTCCATTCCGACTGCGGGCTTTTTTTAGGTCTGCAACACAATCTTTACCTCCACTTCATCAGTCCAAAACAAAAGTTTCACTGCGGTGGAACTTTTGTATCGGCGCAGTGAAATTTTGGTACCACCCCAGTGAAACAGTTGTACCAATACGGTGAGGAGACTTTGGTACAAAAGACATCTTCGTCTTGTAGGGACGACCCGTGGAGCGTCCATGAAGAATTGTGGAAGAGGATTGCCAACATGGATGCCCCTTAGACAATCACAAGCGCGACAATCATATCAAATGATTGTCGCGCTTCTTCTATGACCATACGGTGATTACCAAAAACCGTTAGTCCATTCGTCTTGTTCCTCGATGGCGTCGATCCTTTCCTTGTTGAGGGCAGGCTGTTCTGGGTCAACAGGGTCGTCCGTATAGTTGACGTTGGGGGTGGATGTCATAAGGACATGCTCCTGTAGCCATTGCTCTTGAATCGAACAGGGCTTTAGATATCGTTTTTTCATAAGAGAGTTATTGACTATTCAAGTAAATGTTGATGATAGCCACCGCGTCAGAGATGTTGATGACACCGTCGTGGTTCACGTCGGCTAAATTCACATTGATGCCAGTGTTGTCTTCCGTCAGGTAGGCATTGATGACAGCCACGGCGTCGGTCACGTTTACGTTGCCGTCCTCGTTGGCATCACCCGTAGCATAGATTTGCACGTCCGTCTGGTCATCCTGGTGCATGGGGTCGCCAGGAAGCGAAGGCGTGAAAGGCAGTTGGCAGAAACGAGCCACAAGCGTCTCGTCGTTGTAGTTGGCAAGATAGTTGAACGACTGCTCCGTCGTGATGAGGACGTCATTCAGATACCATCCCGTAAACTCATACCACTGGTCGGCGTTCGTCACATTCAAGGCAATGTAGGTGTCGGCCTCCACCCATGCGCCACTGGTACGGTTGAAGGTACAGATGCCTTCAGGCTCGGAAGCGAGATAGAGGCGGCTCTTCACATCCATCAAAGGGTCACTGGGATTGTAGGGCTGAAAGTCATAGACAGCCACAAAGTCCATCTTCCCATCTGTAGTGGTGAAGTTGAAACTTGCTGTCGTGGCTTCGTACGGTTCACCGTTCAGTTCCCAGTGGTTGAAGATGTAGCCGGCATTTGCCGATGTGCTGACTCTCACGACTGTACCTGGCGCATAGTTGCCACGTCCGCTCGCACTGCCCGCTGTCGTTGGGTTGCAACTGACGGTCAGCGGGTAGTAGAACACAGGCACCTGTGGGTCAGGCGGAGTGACTGGGTTGAATTCTGTCTGAGCCTGCATACTGCCCGCAAGGAGCAGCAGCAGACCACAGAGCAGAAAATAATGATTGCGCTTCATAGGCTTTGCAGATTTACTTGACAAGAACCTTTGCACTCTTACCATCAACCTTCACCACATAGACACCGCTGGCGAGGCCGACAAAGCCGTTGCCGCTGTGTTGTGCCATCTGTGCACCGCTGGTCGAGTAGATGCTGACGCTCTTGCCGTCGGCACCGCCGATGCTCAGGCCGCCGTCTTGCATGCCGATGGCCACACCCGTCTGATGTGTCAGTTCGCGAATGGCTGTGGCTTCGTCGCCCGGACGGAGCATGAAGCGCTGGTTGAACGTGCCTGCAGCCGTCGTAAACTCATACGTACCGAGGCTAAGGTCAAAGGTCCGCCCTGTTTGTGTATCGACGAGCATCATCGGCAGGTCCATACGTGGAGCACTGATGCGCAGCGTACCAGCCTTCTGGGCGGTGTAGCCGAGGCGCAGGTCGCCGCTGAATGGGCGTTCGTTGATGGCCATCGGCTGTGCATTCTCCATCATGTAGATTTGTGCAGGAGCCACGTCTGAGAAGAACTTCGCAGCGTCGCAGCCCATTTCGTAAGCGTGGTTGGCGCGTTCGTTGAGCACGAGACGTGTGCGGTCGATGGCAGCCGTGTCGTTGTCGCTGATGCAGAGGTTGATGATCAGACGGTCGGGGTTGATGCCGCGAGCCTTGCGTGCTTTTGTCTGATTGGCTTTCTTGGCTTCGCTCTGGCGGTAGGTTTCACGGCCTCCTTTGCTGAAGCCGATTTCGTCTTCACCCTCGGGCTTCTGAACGAAGAAGGCCTGGTAGGGCTGCAGGTGGTAGTCATCGTCGCCAGGGCGATAGGCCACGTAACTCGTGCCGTTCCAAACGATGAAGGGGGACGAGAAGTCTGATTGAGTGAACTCGTAGTACGACGAGTACGGGTTGCCCACGAAGTTCCAACTGGCATCGGCGATGTTGGTGTTGCCCTGCCCCGTTGTGTAGGACTGGAGAGGCTTCGGACGGTCGCCGCCGAAGGTCGGATGCTCAAACGTGATGATGAGTTTGCCGTTGACACTCGACTGGAAGCCGTAGCCCTGACGGGCATTGAGCGTAGCACTCTCCACCGTTCTCCAGCCATAGCCCGTCTCGGCGCGCTGCTGTCCGTCGTACCATATCCAGGAATACTGTCCTGGGTATTCACATTCGGCAATCGTCACGTCGTAGGGGAAGTTGAAGAAGTACCAGCGGTTGGCTTTCACCTGAATCTTCACCTTCAGTTTGTTCACGGGCATGTTGTTGTCTTGCTCCGTGTCACCTTCGCCGATGAGCGAGGCGCCACTGCCGTCGCCATCAATGTTCTGGTCAACATCGTCGAACGGTTGCGGCTCGTTGCCTTCGACGGTAAACGAACCCTGGTTGCCCACTTCGCCGTCCACGTGTTCACCCTCGCTCGTGTCGGGCACACGCTCATCGCCGTCGGCGAAGGTAATGTCGCTGTTGGTGGGGATGGTCAGGTAGTCGTCGGGCGAGAGGTTCGTCTTGGCAATATGAGCAAACTGGCTCCAGTTCGTATCGTAGTAGTAGTTGTTGTAAAGGAACTCTGGCACATAGAGCGTTCCGTTCTGATAGGTGCCAGTAGTAAAAGTCTGAGTGCTGATAGGAATAATGTCAGGCATGTAGGCATAGACTGACTGTACATCATAATGATTGTAATCATCAAATGCTTTATTACCAATACGAGTCAGATAGGGCGGCAGGTGCATCGAATTAAATCGACAATTGGAAAAGGCTGATTCTCCAATACCCTCTAACATTTTGGGCAAATGGAGTGAAACAAGGCTGTAACAACCATAGAACGCATACCCTCCGATGTAGGTGACACTTTCTGGAATTATAAACTCAGACAAAGCAGAACACCCATAGAAAGCATAATTTGGTATGCTGGGAATCCCCTCTGGGAGTTCTACAGTCTTGAGTATCCCACATCCACTAAATGCACGTTCTTCCAGACTTGTAACTCCAGCAGGTAGTTGAATCGTACAAATGTTTGTCGGCGCAAAATAGCCTGTTACTACATTGTCCTTTGATTTGTATTCATTATAATATGCATAGTCGCTACTGATGACATGTGCTTCCGACAAATCCAGATGGCGGAGATTGAGCATCTTGTTACGGAATACCATCAGATCATAACTGTTGATGGTACCTTTTACTTTCAGACGATAGATATCTCCAGCATTTTCCTCACCAATGGCTTCCACTACAGCGGAACTACCTTCCTGCGCAGTTACTTCCACAACTTTAGACGCATACGATTCTCTGGCTATTTGATTGGTATAATTAGTCCAAGCCGTTCGATAATCTGAAGCGGCTTCGTCAGGAACAAATAACACTACGAATGAGGTAAAGCATAGGCTTCCAACTGTAGGTGGTGTTGTTGATAATAGTTGAACTTCCAAGAGGCTGGAACAACCAGAGAATGCACGTTCTCCGATGCTGGTGACACCCTCGGGAATCGTGACAGACGAGAGGTTGACACAATCCATGAACGCATATCCTCCAATGCTGGTGACACCCTCGGGAATCGTGACAGACGTGAGGCTGGAACATTGATAGAACGCACTTTCTCCGATGCTTGTGACACCCTCGGGAATCGTGAAAGATGTGAGGCTGGAACATTGATAGAACGCACGTTCTCCGATGCTGGTGACACCCTCGGGAATCGTGACAGATGAGAGGCTGGAACATTGATGGAACGCACGTCCTCCTATGCTGGTGACACCCTCGGGAATCGTGACAGACGAGAGGCTGGAACAGTCACAGAACGCCCATTCTCCAATGCTGGTGACACCCTCAGGAATCGTGACGGATGTAAGGCTGGAACAATTATAAAAGGCATAGTTTCCGATGCTGGTGACATTATATGCCATTTCACCAATATACACCATGGAGGGAATCACCAAATCGGCAGGTATTGTACCTGAAATGCAAGGGTCCCAAACGCCTTTATATAAACTTGCAGTGTTCCCTGAAGTAGTAAAAGTCCAAATTGTACCATTTCCGTCCGTCCACTCTGCGGCTCGCATAGACATAGCAGAAAGGAGGGTTAAAGTAATAAAAAGTATTCGTTTCATATTAGTTGTGATTAAATGGTTATTAAAGTTGAGTGTGACTTGTGAAAATATTGCATCCAAGAGTTGAACGTCTTATTTGAGAACTTTCCGATGGTTCTGAATATACAGTCCCCGCACAGGCTGCGTGACGCGACGGCCGTCGAGGGTGTAGAGGGGACCTTTCCCATCCTCACCCGAGGAGGGAAGAGTGTCGATAGACGTAGGCGTGCCGTCGAAGTTGAAGGCGAAGGACTTGACACCCGATGCGTCGGTCGGCGTGAGGTAACAACGGCCGGCTGGCAGGTTGAAGTTATGGCCATCGGCATTGTAGAACATCGGACCGCTGCCCTGGTTCTGCATGATGTAGCCCGTGTTGACCACAGTGGCTGTGAGCACACCCGTGAAGTAGCCGTCGGGGTAGATGTCGTCGAGCGGATAGTCGGCGTCCATATCGACCGTGCCACTGAGGGTGCCGCTGTAGCCGTTCTCGGCATAGATGAGATAAGGCGTGCAAGCGGTCAGCGATTCGGCTGGGGTGAGCGTCAGTGTCTGTGTCGTCTCGTCGGCAGCGTTGCAGGTATAGGCAAGGAGCCGTTCGGGCAGCGCGGCGTCGAAGGGCAGGATGAGGGTACCCACCTTGTTGGTCGAACTGACGTTGACGGGCAATGTGCGCTCGGCAGGGATGCCGACTGAGAAGGGACGGCATTTGTAAGGCTCTGGGTCCCATTGCTGCGCATTCTCCTTCTGCGTCAACGCCACACCCGACACCGTCACAATGGGCTTGGGCGAGAACGAGGTGGCGAACTTGCTGACGTCAACGCTTACATAGACGTAGAAAAGCACTCCCTCGGTTGCCGTGAACTCGGCATTCTCCTGCGAGAGGCAGGCGATACGCAACTGGTGAGGACGAGGCATTTGAGCGCTGACCTGATGCTTAAAAGTCTTCTTTCCGAGTTTCTTGGTGAAAGGATAGAAGTCTTCGTCTTCGGAAAAGATGACGTAGTACTCCTTCTCATCTCCTTCACCATCGTAGAGTACGTCGATGCCGTCGGGCAGAAAGATGTCCATGTTGTAGGCGGTGTAGATGCGCGAGCCTTCGAGACTCACGGCAAAGACATACGCCTCGGCATCTGCATCCCACTCGAGGTCGCTCAAGACGACGCGGTCGGTGGTCGGTTCGCCTGCCTGAACCCTGTCGGGAACGAACAGGAGCGGCAGGCTCAATAGCAGAAAAATCAATTTGTTTTGTTTCATACGAGTGATGATTAAGTGAATATATCTATTTTATTCTTAACTCTCAAACACGAATGACCCGTTTTTTTGACTCTTTACTCGTATGTGGTGCATAAAGAGTGTGAGCCTTCCGACATTCCCTGTCAGTAGGTTCTGCAATACCCGTAAGTTGGAGAATGAAAAAACAGCTCACACCTGACGGATATACATCAAAGCCCTTTCCCAGAAACAGGAATGGGTATGTGTATCATCACATCAGGAGGAACGCTTATTTCAATCAATGCCTAACTTACAGATAAATTTTGCAGATTCACTGGCAGACAAAGCTTGATGCTTCCTCAATATGTAGCCACATGAGGAGTGGCTATGCGGGACGTTTATCAGAGTGGATATAATCCAGCACGCTGCAAAGGTAATGTTTTTTCATGAAAGTAGCAAAAATATGTGTTTTTTTTTCGCGGCGGGTGTTTTTCGTTCAATCATTTCACACAGACAGCAGTATCAAGCGTTTGCTATTTATTGGAATGCCTGAAACCTAGCCACATAGACAAAACCCAAGAAATAAGTTAAACGCCCATGCTGTGTTTTGGCTCCGTATGCAAAGTTAATCATTTTGGCTGAGAGAAAGAAATAACGGCTCAGATAATTGAAATCCGAGTCGTTTGCCGCAGTCCACTAACTCTTTGAACATGCCAGCCTAAAACAAAAAAATGAGCGCAGCCCAGAAGCAACGCTCGATAATCTTCATTCGATTCTCTTCATATAAATTCGTTCAATTCGATAAATTCGTAGTCAAAAAATGATCATCATGAACACCGTTTGTATTTCTGTGAGAGAAAAAGGCATAATATCATTGCAAAAATGATTGGTGAAAAGAAAAATGAAAAGCGCAAAATCCGTTGGAGGATTCTGCGCTTTCCGTTTTGTGCTGATGGTTTTCAGCAAAGAAGTGAGGATTGTCTGTCAGACATTATGCTTCAGCCTCTGCTGCGGAAGCCTCCTCAGCGGGAGCTTCTTCAGCAGGTGCTGCGGCTTCGGCAGCAGCAGCCACGGCAGCGGCCTTCTTCTCAGCCACCTTCTTGGCGATTTCCTCGTTGATCTTCTTCTCGGCAGCGAGACGTTCAGCAGCCTGAGCCTTCTTGTCGGCAGCCTTCTTGCTGAGGACAGCGGTCAGTTTCGACTGCTTGTCAGCCTTCCAGGCATCGAACTTCTGCTGTGCAGCAGCCTCGTCGAATGCGCCCTTGGCGACACCACCTTTGAGGTGTTTCATCAGGTAAACGCCTTCCTGAGAGAGGATGTTGCGGACTGTGTCTGTGGGCTGGGCACCTACTTCTACCCAGTAGAGGGCACGGTCGAATTTCAAATCAATGGTTGCGGGATTGGTGTTGGGGTTGTAGGTACCAATCTTCTCGATGAAGCGTCCATCACGTGGAGCACGAGAATCAGCGGCTACGATGCTATAGAACGCATAGTTCTTGCGACCGTGGCGCTGGAGTCTGATTTTTGTTGCCATGTTGAATGACTTTTGGTTTTGTTGAAGGAGGAGTACACGACTGTTCCTTCGGGTGAATAAAAACGGTTGATTTGAGTGCCGCTTACACGAAACGGCGTGCAAAGGTACGAAAAAAAGTGAAAAGAAAAAAATGAAAAGGGGAAAAAGTGTAAAGTTTCCCCCTGGAACCCACCCAAGGAGGGGAGTTCGGACCGGCAGGCTTTTAATTTTTAATTTTTAATATTTCACTTTTCACTTTTCACTTTTCACTTTTCACTTATTGTTATACTGGTTCATGGCCGTCTGCACACCAGCGAGGCAGAAAGTGCGGACGGCATCGGTGGCGAGGGCGATGCGCTCGGGCATGGCCTGCAAATCGTCGTCGGAGAAGTGGCCGAGCACGAAGTCCACCTGCCCGCCGCGCGGGAAATCGTTGCCGATGCCGAAGCGCAGACGGGCGAACGTCTGTGTGCTGAGCACCTGTGCGATGTGTTTCAGTCCGTTGTGTCCACCATCTGCCCCACCCTGCCGCATACGCAGTTTGCCGAAAGGCAGCGAGAGGTCGTCGCACACGACGAGCAGCCGCTCGACGGGCACATTCTCCTTCTGCATCCAGTAGCGCACGGCATTGCCGCTCAGGTTCATGTAGGTGGACGGTTTCAGCACCACGAGCTCGGCATTCTTCACGCGAAAACGGCTGACGAAACCGTAGCGGTGGTCTTCAAACGTCGCACCAGCGGCCTCAGCCAATGCGTCTGCCACACGAAAACCGATGTTGTGGCGCGTGCCGTCATACTCTGCACCGATGTTGCCAAGACAGGCGATGAGGTATTTCATAACATTAGGGTCCTCAGCTTCCGACGGCATCTTCCGATGGCCAAAAAGCGAGGAAATCAATTGCAGAATGTTCATTGGGAGTTTTTACAAAAAAGCCGAACCGTGGCATTGGCCCACCGGTTCGGCTTCCTTTTGTTAGTTGCACATTTATTCGGCAGCAGCTTCTTCGGTGGCAGCTGCACGGGCTGCACGTGTCATGCGGACAGCGCAGACAACCACTTCCTTCGAAGTAACGATTTCGAGGCCGTCGAAGCTCAGTTCAGCCACCTTCATTGTCTTACCCAGACCGAGGTTGGTGACGTCGATGTCGAGTGTGTCGGGCATCTGTGTGTAAGGAGCCTTCACCTTCAGCTTGCGGACGCTGAGGGTGAGCTTACCACCGGCACGAACACCTTCGGCCAGTCCGTTCAGCTTCACGGGAATCTCCATCACGATCGGAGCATCGGTGATTTCGTAGAAGTCAACGTGAACGGGAGTGTCCTTCACGAAGTCGTTCTGCAGCTCCTTCAGGATAGCCTTCACGGTCTTGCCCTCGATGTTGAGGTTGATGATATAGACGTTTGGCGTGTAGAGAAGCTTGGCCAGTTCCTTGTCGCTGACTACGAGCGACTGAGCCTTGGGCAGACCCTTCTCGTCCTTCTCAACACCGTAGATGTTGCAGGGTACCATACCAGCGCGACGCAGGTCGCGGCTTGCCTTCTTGCCAAATTCCTTACGAACCTGGGCATTCAGAGTGATTTCTTTCATTGTTCTTTAGTTTTTGTGTTACTATGAATTAAGTTTTTCTGCTTAATCTGCCATCACACATGGAGTCCGCCCCGAGGGGTGCTCCGAGGGTGCTTGTCGAAAAAGCGGTGCAAAGGTACGACAAAAAATTAATAATTAAAAATTAATAATTAAAAATTTGCCTTTGCGACAGCCATTTGTCAGCATTTTCCACTAAAGAGCAGGTCAGAGGACAAGAAACGAATGTTTGTCACTATATCGACTTTCCGTATCACGATATCGACATATTTGGCATTTTTCCCGTTATTTTGCAAGCTCAATATTTACGATTATCGTATATTTGCACCATGACAGACACAAAAGAAAAAGTTCTTAATTTCTGTATCACGAACGTTTTTGTTAAGCCAAATGAGCAAAGTCAAACTCGTTTGAACCTTGCCATGGCGAGAAAACGAAGGAATTTATTCCAACTATTTTTTAACTCTTATCTATTATGCATACAAAACAACAACTGAAATGCTGGGCACTGGCTGCGTCGGTGCTACTCCTGCCTGCCGCTATGCCAAAGGCTCAGGCAGCAAATTGGACGGTCACGTCTGCAATGAAAACGGTGCGGAAGGCTGAAAGCGGGCCCATTGTTCTGTGGGTTTCGCCCGATGGCAACGATGAGGCCGAAGGAACAAAGGAGGCTCCGCTGGCCACACTGCAACAAGCTCTGCTGAACGTACGACGGATGAGACAGACGGCGGAGGAAGGAACGCTGGGCGAGATGCACATTGTCCTGCGCGGAGGTACTTACCGCCTGACCTCGACACTTACGCTGACTGCCGAGGATTCGGGTACACCGACTTCGCCCACCATCATCGAAGCCGCCGAAGGAGAACGGCCTGTGCTGAGCGGTGGAGTGACGGTCAGCGAATGGCAGAGCGGTGTGTCGGCAGCCGGACTTCCCGAAACGGCACAGGGACAGGTATGGAGTGCGCCGGTGAACGACCTCGGTGTGTCAGAATCAGGTATTCGCCAGATGTGGATCGGCAACACGAAGATGCACCGCGCCAGCACACTCGACGACCTTTCGCTGCCCCGGCTGATTTCGGTTGACAAGGCGAAGGGCGAACTCACCGTCCCCCTCATCCGTCAGGCGTTCAGCCATCCCGAAGGCATAGAACTGACCATCATTCAGGACTGGGCCATGAACCACCTGCGCGTGAAGACTCTCGTGAACGATGGCGAGCGTTCGCGCCTGACATTCATGGATCCGGAAAGCAGCATCGAATTTAAGCGTCCGTGGCCCATTCTGCGTGCCGACGAGACGAGTTTCTCCAACCATCATTTCTACCTCAGCAATGCCATCGAACTGCTGAACCGCCCGCAGGAATGGTATCACGACGCAGAGAGCAATACGCTCTACTACTGGCCGCGTGAAGGCGAAAATGCCTCGATGGTCGAGGCCGTTGTCCCAACGCTCGAAACACTCATCAGCATTGAGGGTACGGTAGAGGAGAAAATAACGGACCTGCATTTCCGTGGCATCACGTTCGAACACACCACCTGGATGCGTCCGTCCAAGGCTGGACATGTGGCACTGCAGGCTGGTCAGTGGCTTTACGACGCCTATTCGGACGATACGGCTCCAGGCGGAAACGTAGCATGGGTAGGTCGTCCGTCGGCAGCCGTGAGTGTGAAGAATGCCAGCGACGTCACGTTCCATGATTGCCGGTTCGAACATGTCGGTTCGACGGCCCTCGACTTCGTGAGCGGTACGAAGCAGACAAGCGTTCAGGGCTGCGTGTTCAACGATGTCGGAGGCACAGCCATCCTGGCCGGCTATTTCGGCGACGAGACGTTTGAAGCCCACAAGGCCTACAATCCTGACGATGAACGTGTGGTCTGCGACAAAATAGTCATCGACAACAACTACATCACCAATGTCGGCACGGACGACTGGGGCTGCGTGGGCATCGGCATAGGTTTTGCGTCGAACGTCAGCATCACCCATAACGAAATCTGCCATACGCCCTACTCGGCTATCAGCATGGGTTGGGGATGGACAAAGGAATCCAGTTGTATGCACGACAATCACATCGTCGGCAACTACATCCACCACTTCAGCCACCAGATGCGCGACAGCGGTGCCATCTACACACTGTCCTCCCAGAGCAATTCGTCGATCGAGGAGAACCGTATCGAATCGGTGGGCGACCCTCTGCTCAATCCCGTGATGTGGGACATGCGTCACTCGCAATTCGACCTCTACACCGACGAGGGCAGTGACTATTTCACCGTCAACAACAACTGGCTCGAACGGGGTGAGATATCCAAGAACCAGAACGGCAGCCACAACCAATGGGGTGCCAACGGCAGCAACGTCTCGACCTCCATCAAAGAGGCAGCAGGACTCGAAGCTGACTATGTCGCGCTGCGTGAGAGCGTGACAGCACCCTCACCGGCTCCGCTCGACAGCATCGGCGACAACAATAGCGGACTCGACCGCATCGAATTTGTTGCTCAGAACGAAGGATTCAAACTCGGTGCCATGCTGGCAGTCGATCTCAACAACGACAACCGTCTGGACATTGTCTATGGCGGAGGCGAGAGTTTCCAGGTACAGCACGGAGGGGTCCGCATGAACATGGGACAATACTCCTTTGCCGCCACACAGGGACTGAAACGTCTCTATATGAGCAATTTTGCCGCTGGCGACCTGAATGGCGACGGATTTATGGACCTCGTGCAAGCCGGATGGGACTTCTGGGGATGCTACAACGCAGTGCTTCTGAACGATGGACAGGGTACACTCTCCCAGCAACCACTCACCACAGCCAAAAACACTTCGCCAGCCTGCGGCATCGCCGACATCGACAACAACGGATTGCCCGACTACTTTTTCGTCGGCAACGGACAAGACAATAGTTTCTACCTGCAGCGTCACGACCGCACGTTCGCCGAAGCCACAGCACGACTGAACCTGCCCGGCGGTTTCTCCGACCCGAACATGGTTTATGCCGACTTCAACAACGACCAGAGCATCGACATCGTCCTCCTTTCCAACCGCGACGGAGGAGTCTATACACGCCTCTTCCTCAACGACGGAATGGGTAAATTCACCGAAACCGACGCCTCTCTGACAGAGCGTGGCACACGGGGTGGCATGGCATACGCCGATGTGAACAACGACGGATTCCTCGACCTGGCAGTTGGAGGAATGTTCTACGGCGAACAGTGGAATTCGACGGCAGCCGACGGAGGAAAGACCGTCACTGTCTATCTCAACAATCAGCACGGCCAGTTCACCAAGCAGCAAGAACTGTCGGAATACATGTTCGACAATGTCACAAACCCCCTGCGTTTCTGCGATTGGGACAATGATGGCAACACAGACCTCATCGTCACCGGCTGGAACATGTCTGAAGGCAACGTATCGCGCACCGACGTCTTCCTGAACGACGGAAAAGGCCACTTCACGAAAATCGATGCAGGCCTGCCCGGCGTGTCCGAAGGTGCCATCGAACTCGCAGACTTCGGTGGCAGTGGCGCAAACGACATCCTCATCAGTGGCAACTGCAACAGTGGCTACAACGGTTTCAGTGCCGACCGCCGCATCGCAGTCCTCTGCCGCAACCATGCCGATCATCCCAACACCGCACCAGTAGCACCAACCGACCTCACGGCCGAAGTGTCCGACCAGGGCACAGTCACCCTTCGGTGGGAGCCTGGCGACGATGCAGAGACACCCGTCAGCGCGCTTTCCTATAATTATTACCTGCGCGATGTCAACAGCGGCCTCTACCTCACCTTCCCCAACGCTGACCTCGCAACGGGTCAGCGTCTCGTCAGCCAGATGGGAAATGCGTGGCTGAACCGCCAGTGGACCCTCCACCTCCCAGCCGGCACCTACGCCTGGAGCGTGCAAACGGTCGATGCCGCCTACGCAGGCAGTCCGTTTGCCACAGAGCAAACCTTCACCATCGACGAAGGCGCGGAGGAACTGGAAGCCATTGCCTACCCCGAACCTAAGACGCAATTCACGCCCGTCACCACACTTGAGGACGGCACGGAGTATGCCATGCAGAACGCCAACGAAACCCTGGCCAAGCGCAACCTCTACTGGGAGTGGGGCCAGTACCTCCGCACACAGTCGTCTGGCACCATGGACGACGTGACCTTCATTGCTCACGAGAACAGAGTTGACGGTCAGACCTTCTGGTCTTTCCAAATCACCTCTGCGACAGGCAAGGACCGCTACATCGGACGCGTGAACAACGCAGGCAACATCGGCATCACCGACACCGAGACGCTCTGGCAGGCCGTCTATGTGGAGAGCGAGACGGAAGAGGGCGACGGTTTCACCCTCCTGCTGCGCGACGACAAAGCCGACGAAGGTCACGAACTGACGATGAACGGCAGCGCCGACTGGGTGTGCTGCTACCTCGACGGACAGACCATCGACAAGACCGCCAACACCACCCACTGGCAGTTCTTCCGCACCGCCGACCTTAACGCATCGGCCCTCTCCGACTACAATCAGAAAAACCTGCTGCTCTATCAGTACCTCATCGAGACGCTCCAGATGAACGACCGCGGCATCACCTCCATGCTGCCAGTCTATAAGGCTGGAGCCGCCATCTACAACCGGCCGGACAACACCCTCGCCGACATCGAAGAGGCACTGGCAACCATCCAGTCGGCCATCGCTGCGACCACACAGCAGTACACCCTCGACATGCCAGCCACCTACGGCATCCTCAACCCCAGTTTCGAGAACGTCACCAGCCAGCACGCGGTCACTAACGCCGCACCGTTCGGTTGGACGCTCATGCACAATGGAACTGCAGTCACAGGGCACGACGAATGGGCATGGTTCGGAGCCAACGGTGACGGCAACGAGAAGGACGGCGACTACATCTGGGGCATCTGGAACGGCAGCAACTACGGCGAAATCGAACTCTCGCAGACGATCACCGGCCTGCCCAACGGCACGTACGAAGTCTCGGCACGCATGATGCAGAACAACACCGAGAGAGGCAACATGGCACGCCTCTTTGCAGCCGACCAGTCGCAGATGCCCGGTCCGGCCGATGCCTACACCACCCTGCCAGCGGGCGAAAACGTCACCTTTGCCGACGGGTGGGCCATCAGCGACCGCGACATGAGCCACGTGCTCAGCGTCCGTGTCACGGTGACCGACGGCACCCTCACCTTCGGAGTCCGCGCGAACGGGTTCTTCAAGGTCGATGACTTCCAGCTCACATGGCTTGGCGACACCTCCGTCGGCATTCAGCATGTGAACGGCACCGACACCGTCGTCACACCCATCTACAACCTATCAGGCCAACGCCTCCGCCACCGGCAACAGGGAATCAACATCCAATCAGGGCAGAAAATTCTGGTACGCTGAGCCTCTTTCAAAATTCCAAGTACTTGGAAGAAACTTTCTAAGCACTTGGATTTTTTTTTCTAAGCACTTGAAATTTTCCACATACTGCACAGACTGCCAATGCCACATTGGAATAAATTCCTTCGTTTTCTTGCCATGACAAAGTTCAAACAAGTTTGACTTTGCTCATTTGGCATAACGAAAACGTTGGAATAGATTCCTTCGTTTTCTTGCCATGACAAAGTTCAAACAAGTTTGACTTTGCTCATTTGGCATAACGAAAACGTTCTAATAAAACATGTTTCATTCTAACAATAAAGGTTAAATAACAACGCCTTTCGGTTGATTTACAAGGATTTCTCTTGCTCGTTCCTGCCATTTTTCCTAATTTTGCAGTGTCACTTTATTTCTTAAATAAGATGTTATGAAAGCAAGAGAATCCGTCGTTTCGTTCACCTTCATGCTCGCTTTTGCAGCATGTGTACCTTCGTTCGCACAAACGTCTTCCGCACTGCCGATGTGGGAGCGCAAGAGTGCGCCAGCCGTCATTCTGGGGCGCGTCCTCGATTTTAAGCAAGGCGAGAAATACAAGTTTCCTGGCTTTTGGGGAAATGGTGCCTCGCTGAAGGGCGGACATTATCCTGCCATCACCACCGACTCCATTCGCGGCACGTTCACGTTTGTCTGGGACATTTGCTACCCGCTCAAGCATAGTTTTCATGGTTGGGACCTCTGGCTCTGCCCTGGCGACACCATCCGTCTGGACATCGACCGCGGCGCGATGGCCGACTACGAAGCCTACAAGAAGAACACGGCAGCCGACAGCATCACGACCGAGCGGCTGCAGGAACTGTGGCAGCGCGCAGTTCACACCGAAGGAGGCACGGTCGAACAGCCCTTGCCGGTGCATTTCAACGGATTGGTACGCGGATATAGAAAGGAATATGCTGAGGCACACTTGCACGACACCTTCGCCGAATGGCAGGAGTTGTGCTGGCGCGAATATCAGGAGGCCAAGCGACGGCTCGACGCACTCAAGCTCTCGCCAGCCCAACGGGCCTATCAGCGTCTGGGGCTCGAGGAAGACTATGTCTGCAAGCGGAATGAGTTTATGTTCTGCAAGACCAGTTGGGGACTGCTGACCGACGAGGAAAAGCCTGCCTTCGAACAGCAAGTGACGCTGCGCGACCCTCATGCCGCCGAACTGACGTTCTATCGCGACATGACTGGCTTCTATGCCCTCAGCGACTTTTTCGGCGAGAAAGATATGCTGGACTACCTGCGTGCCAACAACTTGCAGGATTCGCCTTTGGGGCATTGGCTGCAGGAGTTGGAAGTTGCTCATGCAGTCATGACCCGTGCCAAAGCCATGCAACCTGTCGAGGAGAGCGAAATTGAGGCCCTTGCTCCTGAATATCAGACGCAAATCCGCGAAATGCAGGCCACGCTCCGTCAGCAAGCCACCGACAGCAAGGGCATTCGCCGTGAACTGCCCGAGGGCGAGCCGCACGAATGGCTCCCCAAAATCGTAGCAGAACACAAAGGGCGTATCGTCTTTGTCGATTTCTGGGCGACATGGTGCGGCCCTTGCCGACAAGGCATGAAGGAGATGGAAACCGTGAAAAAGGACCTTCTGGCCCGCGGCGTCGATTTCATCTACCTCACCGACACCAGCAGCAATGCCGACGCATGGCTGGACATCGTCGGGCAGCACGCTGGCGACCATTACATCACGCCCACAGGTTTCGGCGACCTGCAAATCCCTGGCTACGACAACGCCATTCCCCACTACCTCATCTACGACCGCGAGGGCCACCTCGTCAAGTTCATCAGCGGCTGGCCCGGCGTGGAGGAAATGATGAAAGAGTTCCAAACTGTCATGTAAGCCTTGCTGTTGTTGACGTAGGGGGCGTGTCGGCACATTCATGTGACGCCCTGACCATACTGCGTCTGCCCACGATTGTTCCCCGCTCCGCAGAGCACTGGAGTTTCCAAGGCGCTGCGGCGAGTTTTGTGGGGTGTTTTCTGTTGTTAAAGCTGCGGTCGTGCTGAGCATGGACGGCGATCGTGATGTCCGTTGGCTGCGCTCATACTGATAAGTGAGTAGCGGGGAAAGGTGAACTGAGTAGGGCTGTAATGGAAGTGAAATGGGGAAAAAGCGGCAGAAAATGCAAAAAATATGAATGGTAAATTGTTAGTTGCGCTTTTTCTTTGTACCTTTGCAGCATAAAGAGAGTCATGAAGGACATCATCGACCACACCGGATCTGTCGAAAGCATTGAAGGCACACACGTCAGGATTCGCATCCTGCAATCGTCGGCATGCTCTGCATGTCAGGCAAGAAGTCTGTGTGCCTCGGCTGAGGCAAAGGAAAAGATTGTCGATGTGTGGGACACACACGCCGACCGTCTGACTGTGGGCGAACAGGTGAAGGTCTGTGCCTCGATGCAGATGGGTCGCAACGCTGTCCTGCTGGCGTTTGTCGTGCCGCTCCTGCTGATGGTGGCATGGCTGGTCGTGGCCCTCAAATGGCTTGTTCTCAGTGAACTGATGGCCATCGGCGGCGTGCTGCTTCTCCTACTTATATATTATATAGGGCTGTGGAGCGTGCGCGAAAAGCTGAGCCGCAAGTTCGCCTTCTGGATCGAGAAGGATTAGCACAGCTGACATTTCTGCCACAGCTTACTACAACCAACGACAACAACAACCAACAACATAACTTAATCAACAAAATCTATGAACGTAATTCTTATTGCTGTGATTGTGCTTGGCGCCATCGGCCTCATTGCAGCCCTCGTGCTGTGGGGCACCGCCAAGAAGTTTGCAGTCAAGGAAGATCCACGCATCGGACAGGTGGGCGAAGTGCTGCCTGGCGCCAACTGCGGCGGTTGCGGATTCCCGGGATGTGGCGGTATGGCCGCTGCCTGTGTCAAGGCATGCGACGAAGCCGGAAGCCTGGAAGGTCTGAACTGTCCCGTCGGCGGTCCCGACTGCATGGCAAAAGTAGCAGCCATTCTCGGCCTGCAGGCAGCACCCGCTGCCGCACCGAAGGTGGCTGTCGTGCGTTGTAACGGTACGTGCGAGAACCGTCCGCGCGTGGTCGAGTACGACGGTGTGCGCACCTGCCGCATCGCCAACACCACGTGCATGGGCGAAACAGCCTGTGCCTACGGCTGTCTGGGTTGCGGCGACTGCGTGGCTGCCTGCCAGTTCGACGCCATTCGCATGAACCCCGAGACGGGTCTGCCTGAAGTCGATACGACGAAGTGTACGGCCTGCGGTGCTTGTGCCAAGGCTTGTCCGCGCTCGATCATCGAAATCCGTCAGATGAAAGGCGCGAAGAAGATGGGCGTGGTCGTGGAGTGCATGAACAAGGACAAGGGCGCTGTGGCCATGAAGGCTTGCAAGGCTGCCTGCATCGCCTGTCAGAAGTGCGTGAAGGTGTGCGAGTTTGACGCCATCCATGTCGAGAACAACGTCGCCTACATTGACCCCGAGAAGTGTCGCCTGTGCCGCAAGTGCGAGGACGAATGCCCGAAGAAGGTGATCCACGCCATCAACATGCCGGCACGCAAGCCGAAGCCCGCCGAAGCACCTGCCGCTGCACCGAAACCAGCCGCACCTGCTGCACCCAAGGCTGAAGCACCTGCCGCACCGAAGGCAGAGGCGTGAGTTAATTTTCCATAGTCAATTATCAATTTACAGAATACAACGTGAAGACATTTAGAATTGGTGGAGTACATCCAGCAGAAAATAAATTGTCAGCCGCCGAACCTATCAAGCAGGCCGAGCTGCCGAAGGTAGCCGTGTTCCCGCTGAGTCAGCACATCGGTGCACCTGCCAAGCCTGTCGTCCAGAAGGGCGACAAGGTGAAGGTGGGCACGATGATTGCCGAAGCCGGTGGCTTTGTGTCGGCTCCCATCTTCTCCAGCGTGTCGGGTACGGTGCTCAAGCTCGACACCGTGGTCGATGCCAGCGGCTATGCCAAGCCTGCCATCTACATCACCGTCGAAGGCGACGAATGGGAGGAGAGTATTGACCGTTCGACCGACCTTGTCACCCTGAAGGACCGCCGCGAACTGACTGCCGACGAGATTAAGGAAAAGATTAAGAATGCCGGTATCGTCGGTATGGGCGGTGCCTGCTTCCCCACACACGTCAAACTCTCGCCACCACCGGGTTCGAAGCCGGAATGGATTATCATCAACGCCGTAGAGTGTGAGCCCTACCTCACCGCCGACCACCGACTGATGTTGGAGCATGCCGACGAAATCCTCGTGGGCGTCACCCTGCTCATGAAGGCCATGAACGTGGGCAAAGCCTACATCGGCATCGAGAACAACAAGCCCGACGCCATCGAACTGATGAAGTCGAAGACGATGAAGTTCATCCACGACGGCGACATCGAAATCGTTCCGCTGAAGGTAAAGTACCCTCAGGGCGGTGAGAAACAGCTCATCGACGCCGTCGTCGGCCGCCAAGTGCCTGCACCGCCTGCACTGCCCGTCAGCGTGGGTGCCATCCTGCAGAACGTCGGCACGGCCTTCGCCGTCTATGAAGCCGTGATGAAGAACAAACCGCTCTTCGAACGCATCGTCACCGTGACGGGCAAGAGCCTGGCCCACCCCTCGAACTTCCTCGTCCGCATGGGTACACCGATGAGTCAGCTCATCGACGCTTGCGGCGGAATGCCCGAAGACACCGGTAAGCTCATCGGTGGCGGACCGATGAGGGGTAAGGCACTCGTCAACACCGAGGTGCCCATCTGCAAGGGTTCGAGCGGCGTGCTGCTCATGAACCAGCAGGAAGCCCGCCGTGCCACACCGCAGCCCTGCATCCGCTGCGCCAAGTGTGTCGGTGCCTGCCCGATGGGACTGGAACCGTACCTGCTCTCCAAACTGGCAGAGAACCACGATTGGGAACGCGCCGAAAAGGAGGATGTGGTCAGCTGTATCGAGTGCGGTTCGTGCTCGTTCACCTGTCCCAGCCACCGTCCGCTGCTCGACGAAATCCGTCTCGGCAAGTCAACCGTTTTAGGAATCATTCACGCTCGCAAAGCAAAAGCATAAACAAAGATGAATAAATTAGTAGTTTCACTCTCACCGCATGTCCATTCGGGCGACTCGGTCGGCAAGAATATGTACGGCGTACTCCTCGCCCTCGTTCCTGCCCTGCTCGTCTCGTTCTACTACTTCGGACTCGGTGCCATACTGGTGACAGCAGTGTCTGTCGCCTCCTGCGTGTTCTTCGAGTGGGCCATCAACAAGTACCTGCTCAAGAATCCCGTGAACACCGTGCGCGACGGTTCAGCCATCCTGACCGGCGTGCTGCTGGCGTTCAACGTTCCCTCTAACCTGCCGCTGTGGATGGTCGTCCTCGGTGCACTGTTCGCCATCGGCGTGGTGAAGATGACTTTCGGCGGACTGGGTTGCAACCTGTTCAACCCCGCATTGGCCGGCCGTGCCTTCCTGCTCATTTCCTTCCCCGTGCAGATGACCACATGGCCGCTGCCCGGACAGGGATTCTTCACCTACATGGACGCTCAGACGGGTGCCACACCGCTGGCCCTGTTCAAGCAGGCAACGAAAGGTGACCTCTCGGCGCTCAACGACCTGCCCAGTGCCGTGGAGATGATGCTAGGCAACACCGGCGGCTCGATGGGTGAGGTCTGCGAACTGGCCATCCTCATCGGACTGGTCTATATGCTCGTGCGCAAGATCATCACCTGGCACATCCCCGTCAGCATCCTGCTCACGGTGTTCTGCTTCGGAGGTCTGCTCCATCTGGCTGACCCCACGACGTTCATCGACCCGACGCTCGAACTCGTCAGTGGTGGTCTGCTGCTCGGTTCGGTCTTCATGGCCACCGACTACGTGACCTCCCCGATGTCGAAGAAAGGACAGCTTGTCTATGGCGTGGCCATCGGCTTCCTCACCGTCGTGATCCGTACATGGGGTGCCTATCCCGAAGGTATGTCGTTCGCCATCCTCATCATGAACGCATTCACACCGCTTATTAACAACTACTTCAAGCCCAAACGCTTTGGCGAAGTCATCAAAAAGAAATAACGCAATATGGAAAAGCTCAAATCATCTCTCACGAACATGGCTTTGGTGCTCACCATCATTGCCGTCGTTGCAGGTGCAGCACTGGCAGGCATCAATGCCATGACTGCTCCCCAGATTGAAAAGATCAACGCCGACAACCTCGCCGCCGGTATCAAGAAAGTGATGGGCAGCGACAACATCAGCGTGGCTGAGCCGCAGGAAAAGAAAGCTACCATCGCCGGCAAGGAAAAGACGTTCACCGTCTATGCCGTGACCGACCCGCAGGGACAGAGCCTTGGCTCTGCCGTCAAGACCAGCGAGAACGGCTTCGGCGGTGAACTGCAGGTGCTCGTCGGCTTCGACCCCACCGGCACCATCCTCGGCTACACGATCCTGCAGCACGCCGAGACACCTGGACTCGGCGCGAAGGCAGGCCTGTGGTTCCAGAAGGAAAATGGCGAGAGCCGCACGGTTGTGGGTAAGAACCCTGGCCAGTGCAACTTCACCGTCAGCAAGGACGGTGGCGACATCGACGCCATCACGGCTTCGACCATCACCTCACGCGCCTTCCTCCTGGCCATCAAGAACGCCTACGACGAAGTGATTGTTAAACCCACCGACGGCACCACCGGTGCGACGGAACAAGCAACAAAGTAAACGCTATGAGTAACTTTAAGATATTGATGAACGGCATCGTCAAGGAGAACCCAACCTTTGTGCTCCTCCTCGGCATGTGCCCCACCCTCGGCACCACCTCGTCCGCCATCAACGGACTGTCGATGGGCGTCGCCACCATGTTCGTCCTGATTCTCAGCAACCTCATCATCTCGCTGATTAAGAATCTCGTGCCCGACATGGTGCGCATTCCTTCCTACATCGTTGTCATCGCTTCGCTTGTGACCATGCTGCAGATGCTCATGCAGGCCTACGTTCCTGGCATCTACGCCACACTGGGCCTCTTCATCCCGCTGATTGTGGTCAACTGCATCATCCTCGGCCGCGCCGAGGCATTCGCAGCCAAGAACAGCCCCGTTGCCTCCATCTTCGACGGCATCGGCATCGGCCTTGGATTCACCATGGCTCTGACGCTGCTGGGTGCCGTGCGCGAGTTCCTTGGCACGGGTGTTCTCTTCAAGAGCGACGACTTCGGCATCGCCGGCATCACGCTGCAAGGCGAAGACTACGGCATGCTGATGTTCGTGCTGGCTCCTGGTGCATTCATTGCCCTCGGCTACCTGATTGCTATTGTTAACAAAATGAGAAAGGCATAAACATGGAATACGTACTTATATTCATCACAGCGATATTCATCAACAATGTCGTCCTGTCGCAGTTCCTCGGCATCTGCCCCTTCCTCGGTGTGTCGAAGAAGATCAGCACAGCCTCGGGCATGGGTATGGCCGTGACCTTCGTGCTCACGCTGGCCACCATCGTCACCTACCTCATTCAGAAGTTTGTGCTCGACCCGAACAACTTGGGTTATCTGCAGACCATCGCCTTCATCCTCGTCATCGCCGCACTGGTGCAGATGGTTGAGATTATTCTCAAGAAAGTCAGCCCCAGCCTCTATCAGGCACTCGGTGTTTTCCTTCCGCTCATCACGACCAACTGCTGTATCCTCGGCGTTGCCATCCTCGTGATTCAGAAGGACTACAACCTGCTGGAGGGTGTGGTATATGCTTTCTCCACCGCCCTCGGCTTCTTCCTTGCCATGGTGCTCTTTGCCGGTCTGCGCGAGCAGCTGGCGATGAACAAAGTGCCCAAGGCTGTCGAAGGAATGCCCATCGCACTCATCACAGCCGGCCTGCTGTCCATGGCTTTCATGGGCTTCAGCGGTGTCGATGGCGGCCTGAAACTGCTCTTTGGCCTCGACTAAACTTCGTTTCAGTCGAAGCGTCCATAAACTTTCAGGGCTCTGCAACGTATGTTTGCCACATCGTTGCAGAGCCCTGAATCTTTGCTTTAGGCCAAGGAAAAGCCTACAGATTCCTCATATAAGCACGCGGTGACATGCCCGTCACACGTTTGAAGTAGCGCCCGAAGAACGACTGCGTGGGGAAGTTCATCACTTCTGAAATCTCCTTGACGTTGTAGCGGTGTTCCTCCATCAGGAACTTGACGCGCGAGATGACGTAGTCGTCGATCCATGCGCTGGCATTCTTTCCGCTGTAATCGATGCAGAGAGCCGAGAGATACTTCGGCGTGATGCCCAGCTCACGTGCATAGAACTGCACCTCGCGCTCACGGTTACAGTGCTCGCCCAGCAGGTCAACGAAGCGGCGGAAGAGGGTGTGTTGGCGCGATATGGCCTTGTCGTTGTCGGGCATATCCGGCTCGAAGAGGTCGATGTCGTTCGAGTACTGCACACATAAGTATGCCTGCGCCACATGTTTCTTGTTTTCGTCGCTCGTACGGCCCAGGTCGCGCTTCATCTCGTTGTAGAGAGCCAGACGGTATTTCAGTTCGTCCATCGTCAGCGCCTTTGTGACGAAACGCTTGTACTTCGAGGGCATCCTGAAGGCGATATCCATGTCTTTATACACGTCCTGCATGGCCTCGTTCGAGATGGCGTAGAGAAAAAAGTGGAAGTCTTCGGAGGCTGAAAGTGCCTGAACCACACTATGGCTCGCCACATAGTTCAGCGTGCGTGTCATGAGGACGTGGTGGTCGTTGTCAACCTTCAGCTCTGCCTGTCCCTTCATGACATAGATGCAAATGGTATATTGGTTGATAAACTCGCGGCTGGTTTCGAACAGCTGGTTAGCAGGACTGAAACCACTGAAGTTGTCGTAGAGCGAAACGTAACCTTCCAAACGGGCACTTGCCTCTTCGAACTGTCCCTTGGGCAGAAAACGCGACTGCATGTATTGTGTGAAGGTGTTCATGGCGTGTTATTCGTTATAGTTTCTGCAGTTCTGCTTCATATATTGCCGTGGCGAAATGCCGACCACCCTCTTGAAGTAGCGGCCGAAGAACGACTGCGTGGGGAAATTGAGCATCTCGCTGATTTGCTTCACGCTCAGTTGGCCGCGGTAGAGGAGTTGCTTGATGCGGAACGTGACGTAATAGTTGATGACGACCGAAGCCGACTCACCCACCGAGGCCTGCGAGATCATCGACAGGTATTTGGGCGAGAGTGACAGCTTCTTGGCATAGAACTGCACGGAGCGTTCACGGGTGTAGTAGATGTCGAGCAGTTCGATAAACTGGTCGAAGATTTGCTGCTGACGATTCTTGGAATACGGTATCTCCAGTGTACCGACGAGTGCTTGCGAAGCTTCCTGCAGTGTGACCAAGACCAGCTTGGTCAGTGCGCGCAGGGTGTTCTCCTTCATGCGATAGTCAGGGCGCTGAATCTCGCGCTTGATCATCAGGTAGGCGTCCTTGAAACGCTCGATGTTCATACTGGAGAAGTGGTAGAGCCGGAAGCAGAACGCACGCTTTTGCATCGGGACATTCATGTTGATTTCTTCGTACAGGTCGAACAGGGCATGTGCCTGAATGGTGTCGCTGAAGAAGATACAACGCGAGTCGTGGAGCTCGACCGTCGAGCAGGGCATGACCACCAGAAAGTCGTTGGGTCGGAGCTGCAGATGGATGCCGTTGACCGAAATGTCCATACTACCTTGCAGCACCGTATAGAAGACGCAATAGGAAAAATTGTAGTAGGACGGGATGGCAGCCAAGATACCACTCTTCTTACCTAAGTTGTCGGCCACGATGTGGCGGTCACGATAGGTGTAATGAAGAATACTGTGTTGCTCGGTCGTGCTTTGTGTTTGGGGTTCGGTTTTCATGTAGATATTAGGGGCTTAATTGTAGCGAAGTCTATGTTTGGGCCGCTCGCAGAATGAGCGTCGTCGCCCCGATGGTGATGATGTCGCCGTCGGAGAGCACGATGCGGTCCTGGTCGCGTAGCAGGTTGTTCATGTGAAATGTTCCGGTGTCGCTCGGTGCGTCCTGGAGGATGTAGCGCAGACGTCCCGTTTTCTTGTTCCGTTCCACCGTGATGACGCAGTGGAAAGTGTCGATGCTGGGGTCCTTCGTCTCGATGGGCTTGTTGATGTTGGTGCCCTTCACGTAGCGTCCCAGCTCGTTGCGTCCCATGTCGAGAGGGATGACTTGCTTGAAGGCGAACGCATTCTCGACCACTACCACACTGCCGAAATCGTCCTTGAAGGCCTGCTCGTCGAGACTGCGCTCTTCGTGAATGCCAGTCAGTCGCGACTTCCCGATGCGTATGCCAAACTCTTTCTTACAAGTCGGACAAAGGAAAACGAGCGACTGTCCCTGCTCGTATTTTGTTTCGTCGAAGACAATGTAATTGTCGCACTTGGGACATCTCACTCGTTTCACGTTAGTAGTGGTTGGTTGTTTTGTCGTTATTACTCGTATTCATACACCCAAGCTTCGGCAAACTCCTCCGACTGTTCACGGAGCTGCTTGAGCGCCTTTTCCGCCTCTTCCTTGCTGGCATAGCGAGCATAGAGCACGCGGCTCACCTTGCCCGTCCGTTCGAAACGACCTTCCTTCAGACCGTTCTTTGCCAACTTCTCGACATACTCCAGTGCATTCGGCTCGGCGACATAGCTCGCCAGCACGATGCTAAACTGGTGTTGACTCTCCTCCTGCTCCTCCTTGTGAGGAAGAGGAGTATTTACTTTTTCGGATGAAGTAGAAGTCAGCTGCTCAGAGCAATCGCTCCCCTCCCTCACAGGGAGGGGTTGGGGGTGGGTCTGCTGGGTTTGGGTCTGCTGTGTTTGGGTCTGCTGAGCCTGCTGTTGCTGTGTCTGCCTATATGGCGAAGCCACGACCACATCGCTCGTCGCCGGTTCGCGCAGCATAGGATAGGAGAACAGGAAGAAGAGCAACACGGCAGCCGCCGCCGATATGGCGATATCGACCCAGCGGCGACGGATGGTCAGCGTGATGTCCTCGCCATGCTCCTTCGTGTCGTCAGCAGCCGATACGACGGGAACAATCGTCGTCAACTCGATGGCCTCCTTCAGCTTGCGTTCTGCCTCGACAGCCTCGGCCGACTGCATCTCCAGGCTCGACAAACCATAGAAGAGCGGAGTGGCAATGCCCGACTCATGGGCTTCGAGGGTCACATGGCGGCTGAGGTCCATGCGCAGTGTTCCGATGTTCCCCAGCTCATAGACACCGTCGAGCTTCAGCGTATCGACCATGCGGTTCACGTCCTGGCGCATCTGCTTCTCGGCAGCAGGATAGGCGGCGTCGTAGGCCGTCATGTATGAACCCACGAGCAAGCCGTCGTTCTGTGTGAGCGACGGATTGAAGCGCACCACTCGATAGGGAGGGTACACCACGCCCTGCGTCTCGTGCAGCTCAGGCTGCGCCTCGACGTAGTTAGTGATGAACCCACCGAAACTCGGCACGACCACACAGTCGTGTCGGAGTAACAGTGTTTCGATATGTCGCGCTAATGGAATCATGGTGCAAAGTTAACACAATCTCGGCAAAACACAAAATGAAAAGAAACATTTTTTCTGTTTTACGCTACAAAATTAGCACGAAATTGGTAATCATCTGAAAATAAGCCGCCAAGCCAAATTGTCCGATTTCAAGCAGCCGGCTCAGCCATTCCGCACGCCTATCACCAGCCCGCAGAAGCCTCAACCCAGCCGCGCCGCACACAAATCTCGGTAGCGGTGGGCACGAAAGTCGGCACAAGTGCACACAAAAGTCAAAATCTCACTGATATTTGTAGAAATATCAATGGAATTCCTGAAAATATCAATGAAATTCCTAAAAATATCAATGATATTTTGACTTGATTCGGCACTGCTGCTGAATCCGAAGCGCAGCGTCAGCGAGTGATGTGTGCCGTGCCGCTGGGTTTTGTCGGCATTTCGGCAGAGAACGATGCGTGCTTTTTTTCGGTCAAAACGACAGTTTACAGCCCGTTTCTTTCGTCATTTCGTATTTTTCCCGTAAATTTGCATGTTTTTAGCACGCAGCACACAAGTCGTCAACTTGAAATGCTTAGAGTTTAGTGTTTAGAGTTTAGTGTTTATTGTGTCGTCAGACTCACCAGAACACTCAACGCTAAACACTAAACACTAAACTAAAAATGCAACTCGTCAACTTGTCAGCTCTGCAACTCGTCAACTCGTCAACCAATATAATAAATATGTACAGAACTCACACCTGCGGAGAACTCCGCATCGAACATGTCGGCCAGACCGTCACCCTGGCCGGATGGGTGCAACGCACCCGAAAAATGGGCGGTATGACCTTCGTCGATCTGCGCGACCGCTACGGCATCACGCAGCTCGTGTTCAATGAAGAAGTGGATGCAGCGCTCTGCGAACGCGCCAACAAGCTCGGACGTGAATACGTCATCCAGGTGGTTGGTACGGTGAACGAACGCTACAGCAAGAACGCCAACCTGCCCACAGGCGACATCGAAATCATCGTCTCGGAGCTCACACTGCTCAACGCCAGCGAAGTGCCTCCCTTCACTATCGAGGACCAGAGCGACGGCGGCGACGACCTGCGCATGAAGTATCGCTACCTCGACCTGCGACGCTCCTGCGTCCGCAAGAACCTCGAACTGCGCCACCGCATGTGCATCGAGGTGCGCAACTACCTCTCCAACCTCGGTTTCCTCGAAGTCGAGACACCGATGCTCATCGGTTCGACCCCCGAAGGTGCCCGCGACTTCGTCGTGCCCAGCCGCATGAACCCGGGACAGTTCTATGCCCTGCCCCAGTCGCCGCAGACACTGAAGCAACTGCTCATGGTGGCAGGCTTCGACCGCTATTTCCAGATTGTCAAGTGCTTCCGCGACGAAGACCTGCGTGCCGACCGTCAGCCGGAGTTCACACAGATCGACTGCGAAATGTCGTTCGTCACACAGGAAGACATCATCCAGACCTTCGAGGGCATGGCCAAGCACCTGTTCCGCACCCTGCGCGGCGTCGAACTTGACGGACCCTTCCTGCGTCTGCCCTGGGCCGAAGCCATGCGCCGCTTCGGCTCGGACAAACCCGACATGCGCTTCGGCATGGAGTTCGTCGAACTGATGGACGTGCTGAAAGGCACGGGCGAGTTCGGCGTCTTCAACGATGCCCAGTACATCGGCGGCATCTGCGCCGAAGGCTGCGCCGTCTACACCCGTAAGCAGCTCGACCAGCTCACCGACTTTGTCCGCCGTCCGCAAATCGGCGCCAAGGGCCTCGTCTATGCCCGCGTGGGCGAAGACGGCAGCGTGAAGTCGAGCGTCGATAAGTTCTACTCCGAAGACGTGCTGCTCAAGCTCAAGGAAGCCATGAACGCCAAGCCCGGCGACCTCATCCTCATCCTCAGCGGCGACGACACGCAGAAGACCCGCAAGCAGCTGTGCGAACTGCGTCTGGAAATGGGCGAACGCCTCGGCCTGCGCGACAAGAACAAGTTCGCCCTGCTCTGGGTCACCGAGTTCCCCATGTTCGAATGGAGCGACGAGGAGCAGCGCCTCATGGCTATGCACCACCCGTTCACCCACCCCATGGACGAGGACATCCCCATGCTCGACACCGACCCCGCCGCCGTGCGTGCCGACGCCTACGACATGGTGTGCAACGGCATCGAAGTGGGTGGCGGCTCCATCCGTATCCACGACCCGAAGCTGCAGGCCAAGATGTTCGAAATCCTCGGATTCACACCCGAGCGTGCACAGGAGCAGTTCGGCTTCCTCATGAACGCCTTCAAGTACGGCGCACCGCCACACGGAGGCCTGGCCTACGGTCTCGACCGCTGGGTGAGCATCTTCGCCGGACTCGACTCCATCCGCGACTGCATCGCCTTCCCGAAGAACAACAGCGGTCGCGACGTCATGCTCGATGCACCCGCAGCCATCGAACAGAAGCAGCTCGACGAGCTGTATCTCTCGCTGCGCAACCCTGAATAATCGTTTTTACGCCACATATTATCGATCTTTAACCACGAATTACACGAACTACACGAATCATTTTACCACAGATGAATATGGTGCAAATCATTCGTATAGTTCGTGTCATTCGTGGTTTTGCCAAACCATCACCGCCCATGAAGAAAATCCTCGTCATCATCCTCGCGGCAATGTCGCTGTGCAGCCTTCGTGCACAAGACACCGTCGTGCCCTACTTCACCACCGCCGAACTGCCTGACCTCATCCGCTGCCTCCCTGCCCCACCCGACACCATCGGCGAACACTTCGCCCACGACATCATGCGCTACATGTGGGGAAAGACCCAGCGGCAGGACAGCGTGCGTGCCGACATCGTGCGGCGCGACGCCGTGTGGACCTTCGACGCCCTGTTCGCAGAGTTCAGCGTGCCCTTCGGCATGGAAATCTCGCGCGAAGGAACACCCGAAATCTGGCGACTGCTGGAAACCAGCATCACCACCACCGACCAGATGCGCGTCGCCCCCAAAGCCTACTACCACCGCCGCCGACCCTTCGAACGCTTCAACGAACCCACCCTCACCGGCGAGGACGACGCCCTGCGCGGCGAAGGCAGCTACCCCTCCGGCCACACCATGCGCGGCTGGACCACCGCCCTCCTGCTCGCCGAAATCAACCCCTCAGCCGCCGATACCCTCTACGCCCGCGGCTGGATGTACGGCGAAAGCCGCGTCATAGCCGGCTGCCACTGGCAGAGCGATGTCGATATCACCCTCGTCGCCGCCAGCATCGGCTTCTCCCACCTCCACACCTCCCCCGCCTTCTGCGAGCAAATGAAGCGCGCCCGCAAAGAGTTTCAGAAACTCATGCGGAAGAAGGAAAAGTAAATAACCAAAGAATAGCAAGATGTAAAGTGGCTCCAAAAAGTTATATTCAAACTTTTGGAGCCACTCTTTTTTGATACACTCTCTTTTGGTGATGTATATTTACTTGAACTTCACCACTTCATTCCAAACATACGGGAAGACATACTTTTGACCATCTATTACAAAAGTTAACCATAGATTGTCTATTTTCTTAAATTCAATATTGAAGTAACCCGCGTATTCCATTTGGTTTTGCAGAGTGTTAGCTTTGGCATAACCTGATTCCAGTCGTTGCCGAACCTCAAAGAGAGCATCATCATAAGCAGCGGTTTTACTTTCAGCTATTTGCTGAGCCATATAAGCTGCTGCACCATCATAGGACCTCGTTGTTGCCTGGCCATAAGATGTGGTATAAGAAGAACCGTATGCACTGGCATATCCCCAGCCCCTGCTCCCAACAGACATCGCAGATGCGTTAGCATTCGTTCTTGACGAACCTGAATATGTTGTCGTGGATGAGGAATGTCCAGCTCCTGCAGCAGCCATTCCTTCGCCCAGATGATAAAAAAATGATCTCCAGGCTTGTCGTCGACCAATTTTCTTTGAATATTCCGCTTCTGTCAGAATATGAAGGTCAACCATCTTCCGTTCATTACTCGTAGAAGAAAAAGTTTTGGGTTCTGCCATCATTGAATGTGCCGTTATAGCTCCTGGATTAAACAAAATACTCTTCCCCTTAAAGTTTTTCAAATCATATTGCACTTGAAAGTATTATCCGTAATCGTTGTTAAGATACAGGAAAATGGAAAGGAGCAACCCCTGATGCTTCACATACTGAACAAGCACATTGTCTTGTATATATTGTCCACGCTCCTTTACAGGATAATCCTCAATCCGTTGCTCCACATCTACAAATTCACTCTTTTTCTCTCGATCAATCTGAATATCATAAATGTTAAAGGCTTCTTCACCTTCAATTTCAATCATGTCAAAGGCCAAAGAATCTGGGATTTTCTCAAATTCAAGCGTAAACTTATGCACTTGGTCAGGGCGGTCCAACACCATTTGTTTGCTTTCAGCTTCGCTGCTAATCGGCAAATTAATACTATTAATCAGTTTGTACTGTTTACCACGCCCCTTCACTCGCAAGAAAGAATTCTCATTGATGTTGATCCAGTTATAGCCGACTTCGTTGGTATAGTTGTTGGTATAAGTAATATGCAACAAAGTGCTATTCTCCAAAAAGTCAACTTGGTCAAGATGCAAACATGGATGACATTGTCCCGTTTGAATAGAAGCATACTGTGCACGAAGATTCGCGCTCGCCGCAAGCAGCATTGTGGCCAATAATAAATGTTTTGTTCTCATAATTTGATGATTAAAGTTTAAGACATGCAAAGATAGAATATAATTATTTGATGGAAAAGAAAAACGCAATCACAAGGCTTGTGAATGGTTCTTGGGGGGATGATGTCTCATTTTGCAACACAAAAATCTCTAAAATAGCAACCTACTATTGAAGAATAATTGTATATTTGCAGAACAATATCAATATCCGGATACACTACTGTCCCGTTAAAGTGGACTAATCGGTCTTTGAAATTATTGAATTACAGTCTTTTACGAGCAATTTTGAGAGTCAACGGTTTTGAATTTGTACCTTTGCAGCCAAATTTAACAGGCTACAAT
>Ga0247608_10001441_pt1 | contig 32943 bp, 34 predicted proteins | sample 176DNAGHGlowgp2_FD_193490 | JGI IMG/M metagenome (GOLD analysis project Ga0247608, IMG submission 193490) | Sheep rumen microbial communities from Palmerston North, Manawatu-Wanganui, New Zealand - 1766 DNA GHGlow gp2 | ecosystem: Host-associated > Mammals > Digestive system > Stomach > Rumen ...
ATATGATAGCAACAGGCGCAAACATCAGAGCTTTGATAAAAGGCAAAGGACTCAAGGTGGCTGATGTACAAACAGTATTCGGCTTCAACACGCCGCAAGCGATATTCAAGTGGATGAGAGGAGACGCTATGCCCTCTATCGACAACATAGTCATACTGGCACATATACTTGATGTGCCTATTGACGAGATAATTATAACTAATTAGACACTCCCGCCCATGTCGGGCGGGGTGAGATAATTCCGCTTCGTCTAATGGTAGGACATCTGCTTCTGACGCAGAAGATGTAAGTTCGATTCTTTCAGCGGGAACCAGCGCCGAGCGGGCGCGCGCAGTTTCGCGGTTCATTTTTTCTGATTCGCAAATTATTTCCGCACATTAAGCCATATCTGATTTGCAGAATATACACAACGATGACTGTGTAGCCAAGTGGAAAGGCAATGGACTGCAACTCCATGAGCGCAGGTTCAAATCCTGTCACAGTCTCCATTATTGCCTCTGTAGCTCAGTTGGTAGAGCGCAGGTCCGAAGAACCTGGCGTCGCAAGTTCGACTCTTGCCGGAGGCACCATTCCGTTTCGTCTAATGGGCAGGACATCGGTCTTTGACTCCGATAATGGAAGTTCGAGCCTTCCAACGGGAACCACAAAAAACTATGAAAGGAATGATTATTATGAGCAGAAAATTAGCAAGTATACAAAGAATATGGAAGATAGAACCTATCGAAGGAGCTGACAGAATAGAGCTGGCTTATGTTCTTGGCTGGCAGTGCGTAGTAAACAAGGGACAGTTCAAGCCTATGGACTTAGCCGTATATTTTGAGATAGACAGCTTTATTCCCGTCAGAACTGAGTTTGAATTTCTGAGAGCGTCCAGCTACAAAAACACTGACATCATGGGTGAGGGATTCCGTCTGAAAACTCAAAAATTTCGAGGACAGGTATCGCAGGGACTTTTGCTGCCTATAAATATATTCCCCGAAATACCGACTGACATTGAACTCGGAGCAGATGTTACCGAAATACTCGGAGTCCGCAAGTGGGAGATAGAGGAGCGAGCAACCTCCGGCGGTACTGTCATAGGAAACCTGCCGAGAAGTATTCCTCATACCGATGAGACAAGAGTGCAGGCTGCACCTGAGCTCATAAAGGAGTTCACAGGACTTGAGTACTACATCAGCACCAAAATGGACGGCAGTTCCCACTCTATCAGTATAGATGAAGACGGTTTCCATGTTACAGGTCATAACTACGAGTACAAGGATGACGGCAACAGCGATTTCTACAAGCTTGTCAACGATCGCGGCTACAAGGAAAAACTCGAAGCCTTTATGGGAAAAGAAGGACTTACTTCTATCACCGTACAAGGAGAGCTTTGCGCTCCGGGTATACAGCAGAACCGTCTGAAGCTCAAAAGACCTGAGTGGTATGTTTTCACTGTAATGGAGAACGGCAAGCGTGTCGGGCTTGAAAGAATGCTTGAAATATGCAGTGAACTGGAGTTCACGACTGTTCCGATAGAAGAGGTCGGTACAGACCTGCCTGCTAAATACCCAACCGTTGAAGCTCTGCTTGAACGAGCAGACGGAAACTATCCCAACGGCGGTAAAAAAGAAGGTATCGTTATTCGTCCTACTGAGCCTATATACAGCAGCAATATAGGTGCTGAACTGAGTATGAAGGTGGTAAGCAACAGGTATCTGCTGAAAAATGATGACTGAAATCCAATTCAACCATTTATTGGTATTCTGAAAATTTCAATAATATTTCATGATTCTCTTGATTTTTGCCTCGATATTGTATTAAATACAATTTCGAGGCGTTAATCGTGACTTTTACGCCAACTAAATTTGATAAAACAACAGCAGCTCCTTTCGGGATCTACCCGTATAATCAGAGCTGCTTTGGTCATTTTTTCGGTAGAGACGCGCCGATCCAACCACTTATTTACCACTTATTGGCATTGAAAATTGCCCCAAATCACTTGAAGATGCTAAAAGTGAAGCTTCAAAAATCGCCGAAATACAGCCATTTTCGCATTTTACTAAAAGCTGCCGAAAGGCTCGGGATTTTTTCAATTCCCGTACGGGTCACCAACGCCTATAATAAGTGTATAAAGCATTTGTTCCACGTGGAACATAGTGGTCGCATAAGCCTAACCGGTAAGGCAGCAGTTTGCTAAACTGTGAGTAATCGGAGCATTCCGATGTCTGAGTTCAAGTCTCAGTGCGACCGCCAATCAAAACAAGCTGTCACAAATTTTGCGATGTCCATTTTTTCTCCAATCCAAAGGTTTTTATATGTCGTAAACTTGCTCGAGTAGTCGATCTTTATTTATTTTAATTTTAAAAATATAGTGTTTTTCATTGAAGTCTAATTCATAATCAATAAATGCTTCCTCCAGCAATTTAATTATCATTTCCTTATAATTATTTATTTTTTCAGGAATGTGTATACTTTGTATTTCAAAGCTTTTCTCTGGGTTATCATTTAATATATTACATCTTTCAGTTGGATGTGCAGCCATGTAGCAAATCTCGTCATTCCATATTAAAAAAAACATTCCAGGATGATCATAATCAATGCCAAATGTTATAAATATATAAACATTATTTTCTCTATCATATCTATATGCATTAAAAGGTATCTTTTCAAGACCATACTTATCTCGAATAGAAATACATTCTTTTAAGGTCGGTATTATTATTGTTTCAAACGACATAGAAACCTCCTTGTTTTAAACAATCAACAATGCTATCCTTAATGCTTCCGCAATTGTGAGCGGATAAATTCATTTCGCTGAAAAAGCCAATATCATAGTACATATTATCACCTTCTGCATTTGGCATTTGAATACCAAGTAACAGCCTTCTTCAATACACAAATTATATCATAGCATCGCTGTCTTGTCCAGTCAATGCAAGTCCAATTATTGAAAAAAACCTCCGAATATGGTATAATTATGAAAATTACAGAAAGGCGGTGCGGTCTGAACTATGATAATACTGATAACAGGAGCTTCTCACACGGGAAAGACGCTTCTCGCACAGAAGCTGCTTGAAAAATACAAGTACCCCTACCTGTCCATAGACCACCTGAAAATGGGACTGATAAGAAGCGGTCAGACCGAGCTCACGCCATACGATGACGACAAGCTGACGGCGTACCTCTGGGACATTCTGAAAGAAATGATAAAGACCGCCGTTGAGAACAATCAGAACCTCATTGTCGAGGGCTGTTATATTCCCTTTGACTGGCAGGACAGCTTCGATGCGGACTATCTTTCTCAGATAAAATACATCTGTCTTGTTATGAGTGAAAGCTACATAAACCGCCGTTTCAGCGACATTGTCAGCTGCGGGAACGTTATCGAAAAGAGGCTCTTCAACGATATCGACATCGAGGAGATAAAGCAGGACAATCAGGAGTACCTCCGCGGCTGTATCAGTCACGGGCTCGAATATTTCCTGATAGACGGCGAGTACGATCTGGAGAGGTGCGGCATATGAGCGACCCATGGGAAGAAATAAGCCTTGACGACTATCCCCTCCCCAACGGCAAGGCTCTTGTAAGACTTGATTTTAAGAAAGACGAGGTGTAATATGTCAATTTTATCGAAATTATTCGGCAATAAAAAGCCTGAAAGAGAGTTCAAAGTCGTTCACGACAAATACTGTGACTTTACCGATACGGACGACGTTTCAGAGTATAAAGGCACAGTGAAGTGGCACAATTATGACTGCGACATTGTACTTGATGTTGATGAATACCCAAGCGAGAACCCAACCATTGAAAAAGCTCTCGCCGTGTTCCATATGCTTTACGAAAACATGGAGAACTGGGACAGAAAGGTCAAGGAATGTGCCGCGGCTGAATTTATGGACGAAAACGGTATGGTCGAGATATGGGGCGACGGCAAAGAGGACAATGTTCCGCCAATGCCAAAGGAAGGCTTCATAAATAATCTCGATGTTTTTGAAATACATATTAAAGAAAACGGTGAGCTCACATTCAGGATACCTGCCGACGGACTGTTCACCGACCACGAACTTGTGATCGAAACAGATATCAGCGGCGAGAATATGACCTGTTCGCTGTGCGGATAGATCAATATAAATACACCTGACACAACAAGCCACAATCATCATAATCACACTAAGGAGGGCATTATGGAATACATCAGAGTTACAAAGGAAAACATCGAAAGCGAGCACATCTGCTGTGCTATCTCCAACAACAAGGATATACAGGTCTCGTCCAAGAAGGCGTGGCTATCGGAGCGCTTTGACGACGGTCTTGTGTTCCTGAAAAGCACCGAGCGCGGCAAGTGCTTCATCGAGTACATACCTGCCGAAAATGCGTGGAATCCGCTCGTTGCCGAGGGGTATATGTACATCGACTGCCTGTGGGTATCGGGCTCATTCAAGGGACACGGCTACTCAAACGACCTGCTGAACGCCTGTATCGAGGACAGCAAAGCAAAAGGCAAAAAGGGACTTTGTATCCTGTCGTCCGCAAAGAAGAAGCCTTTCCTCGCAGACCCGAAGTTCCTGAAATACAAGGGCTTTTCTGTCTGTGACGAGGCTGATAACGGCGTACAGCTGTGGTATCTGCCGTTCACCGACGATACAAAGCCGCCGAGGTTCAGGGACTGCGCCAAGCACCCGCACATCGACGAGCAGGGCTACGTCCTCTACTACACGAGCCAGTGTCCGTTCAATGCGAAGTATGTTCCCATAGTAGAGCAAACTGCAAAAGAGCTCGGCGTGCCGTTCAAAGCTGTCCACATCGAAAATAAGGAAGACGCGCAGAACGCGCCTACTCCCATAACCACTTACGCGCTGTTCTACAACGGCGAATACCTGACCAACGAACAGATGAACGACAAGAAATTCATCAAGCTCATTGAAAATCAGAAATAAACGCAAAAAGGAACTGCCGCAATTATCGCAGCAGTTCCTTTTCATTTTATCAGTTGCAGTACCAGAAGGAAGTACCCTCACCTGCGCCCTCTACGGCGTCGTACCAGTAAGCGTTGTTGTCAGCGGCTAAGAAGTCTACCGAGCCTGTGCCGTTCTCATACTCGATATCGTCGCTGATGAGCTGACCGTCCTCGGTGTACGTGAAGTGCTGCTTTGTGCAGTTGCTGTATGTTACAGTAACGCCCTCGTTAGAGCTTGAAACCGTACCGCTCATCTTCCAGATAGTCGTCTCGCAGGCACTGCTGCCCCAAGAAATATCAATGCAAGCCTCAGTCTGGCTGATGCAGTTTACTGTCATCATAGCGCGGCCGTTTGTGTAGTTGCCGATGAAGTTCATCATGGGATTCTGTCCGTCGCTTGCTGTTGCCTCCGATGCATTATTGTAGGGGTAGCAGAACTGATAGCCCGAGTAATACGTCACCTTGTCAGGACCGTTGTCCTTCGTTACGGGAACGACCTCGATGACCCAGCAAGCAAATCCGGTGTCGGGAGCAGCGCCCTTTTCGCAGCTGAGTATCTGTGCGCCGCTGCCTACAAGCTCTCTTACATTTGCGATAGCAGTTTCTCTGTGGATGCCGATTTTGTCAGCATTTGCGCTGCTTGCAGCAGTCGTATCAATATCAGCAGCCTTTGCGCTCGTCTGCTCAGCCTGCGCGTTATTAACAGCGGTTGTGGTCTTGTTCTCAGCCTTATCATTCTTTGCAGACGCTGCTGTTGTTGAAGCGGAAGTTGTAACAGCCACGTTAGCAGCGGGAGCCGAAGATGCGGGGACGTCAGTGCCGCAGCCTGTCAGCAGAGTTGCTGCTCCTGCGATAGTAACGATAGCGGCGATTATCATCGGAACAGCCTTCTTGCTGCCCTTTACGTTGTTTACCTTGTTCTGTGCGTTGAAATTTCTCATTGTTTTTTCCTCCTGATTTTTCCTGCGTTTTTTACGCTTTGTGTTTTCCATGACTATATCATACCACAGCTTTTCGCTTTGTTCAACAGATAATATCCCGCTGTTTTGTAGTTAAAGCAACAATCGGGCGGCGAAGTGTAAACAAAACTACATATCGCCTGCAAATTGTATCGCAGCAAACGCTCTGACGATACTCAGTGGCATCACGCGCTTGATGATAAGGTCTGACGCCGCACAGCGCAGCAGGCATCAAAAAGCGGCGACTGACAAAAGACAAGCGCCGTTCTTATGACGAAACTATTCCTTAAAAATAAGGTCCTCGGTGTTACGGTCGAGGTCGGCAAGGATACCGATAATGAACTTGTCAGGCTCCGAGAACCCGCTCGTCACCCACTTCTCGACCACGGCAATGCAGCCCTGAGCGCGGTAGCAGCTGAGGTACTCTATGCGCTCGTCACTGAGCTTGCTGTCCTGCTGCTCGCTTATCAGCTTACGGAAGAGACCCTCCATCAGCTTGCTGAACTTCTCGCGGAGGTTGTTGGTGCCGTTGCGCGAGAACATCATGCCGAAAATGCTCCCGTTGTCCTTGATGTAGCCGATGAGGCAGGAGAAGAACTCCTCGGCACGCAGCTCATCGAGCTGTAATATCAGCAGTCCGAGCTCGACGAGAACGTCCTCCTCTATCTTGTCATAGAGGTCGTAAACGTCGAGGTAATGCTTGTAGAAGGTCACGCGGTTCACGTCGGCTTTATCGGCAATCTCCTGCACGGTTATCTTGTGCAGTTCCTTTTCCGAGAGCAGCTCCGCAAACGCGTCACAGATAGCCTTACGGGTCCTGAGTGTACGGCGGTCGGTCTTTTTTTCGCTCATAAATATCACCAATCCATACAGTAATTGCTTACATTATACACCAAAAAACGAAAATAGTCAACGTCAAATGCCTGACTCCGACTATTTCATGCATCTTTTCCGCGCAAATCATATCATTATGGTAGACAAACACCGCTTTTTAGGTTATAATAGTATCATATCCAAATCAAAGGAGGACAAGCATGAGCAGTATCATTTCAACAGACAACGCCCCGAAGGCGATAGGTCCGTACTCGCAGGCTGTATGCGCGGGCGGGCTCGTATTCACCTCGGGACAGATAGCCCTCGACCCGCAGACAGGCGCTCTCGTCGGCGGAGACATCACCGCGCAGACACGGCAGGTCTGCGGCAATATCAAGGCTCTCCTCGAGGCGGCGGGCTGCACGATGGACAGCGTAGTCAAGACCGTCTGCTTCCTCAGCGATATGAGCGACTTTGCCGCCTTCAACGAGGTCTACGCGGAGTTCTTCACGAGCTGTCCCGCGAGGAGCTGCGTCGCAGTAAAGGCGCTGCCCAAGGGTGCGCTCGTAGAGGTCGAGGCTGTTGCTGAAAAGTCAGTCTGACGGCACACAGCAAGCAAAGGAACAGCCCTCCGTTGGAATAAACGGAGGGCTGCTTTCATATTATAAGGTGGTCTTCAGTCGTTCCACGTGGAACACTCCCGCTGACGGCGGCTGAGGACAGGAAAAAATTTTATTTTTGTTGACTTTTTCGTAAAAATGTGCTACAATGATTGAAACGCTCCGCAAAAAAACTGGTTTTTATACCGAACCGAGATGATAAAATGGACTACACTATCAGCATCACAAACAAATGCAATCTCAAATGCAGCTATTGCTACGAGCGGCACCTCAACACGGAATACGGCTGTATCGGCGACGACACCCGCGTGAAGATAGCGGACTTCGTCAACAGCCGCGGCGACGCGGACACGGTCTACCTCTTCGGAGGCGAGCCCCTGCTGTACAAGGACACCGTGAAATACTACATTGAGACGCTCAGGGCGAACCGCTTTGTCATCACGACCAACGGCACGCTTCTCGACGAGGACTTCCTGAAATGGTGCGAGGGCAAGAACGTCATCATCAATATGTCCCACGACGGCAGGGACTGCACCGAGCGCGGAGCTGATACGGCTCTGCTCGACGCGAACCTGAAGCTGCTGCTGAAATATCAGCCGAAGGCGCTTGTGCAGCTCGTCTACACGGAGGAGACTCTCCCGAAGCTGTACGACAATATCCTGTACCTGAAAGGGCTCGGCGCAAAGAAGGTATCCGCCTCAATGGACTCCTTCCTCGACCCGCGCGACCCCGACAGCTTCGGCGACATCATGCGTGAACAGTGGCGGAAAATAGCCACTATCCCCGACCTCTTCGTATACGAGCTCGCAACTAAGATAGACACCGTCACAAACAAAAAAGCGAACCTCTGCGAGATATGCAAAAAGAAAATATTCATCAACTGGGACGGCAGCTTCTACCCCTGCGTGCAGTTCCAGAATCTGCCCGAATACCGCTGCGGAGATGTATCCGTCGGCATTCAGGCTGAACAGACAAGAGCCGCTCACCCCGACTACCCCATGCGCTCGGAGCGCTGCGAGGGCTGCGAGATAGCGGAATACTGCCGCAATTCGTGCGCGTGCAGGAAAATGGCGACAACGGGTACCGTGAGGGACATATCCGAAGCCGCTTGTATGGAGGAACAGGTGCAGATACTTACTGCACTTGAAATAATTGCCAATGATAAAGGAGGAAAGAGACCATGAGAAAATTCACAAAAGAGATATCCGCTCTTTTAGCCACAGTCGCTGTCGGCGCCTCGGTAAGCGCAGCTGCAGCCGCTGCCGAGGAAGAAGCCGTAAGGTCTGAGGGCGTCGCGATGATATCGGACACCGAGCTTGAGCAGACGACCACTATGGTCGGCACCACAGTCGCTGAACCTTTTACTACAATTTACGAGGATACGTGCTTTGACTGCGAAAGGACAAACAATTGCTCCGAAATAGGAACTACAACAACTACCACCACCACTGACAGGTGGGACAGCACGACAATGATTGGCACGCAGATAGGAACAACGACCACAACTACCACTACCGACGAGTGGGACGGCACGGCTATGATAGGTACGCAGGTGGGAACTACCACGACGACTACTGCCACCACCACCACAGAGCTCGATGATACGTGGTTTGCGGGCGACATTATGGGTGTTATCTACGGCGACGCCAACGCAGACGGCAAGCTCGGAGTTTCCGATTCCGTTGCGATCTTGCAGTTCATCGCCAACCAGGACAAATATGACCTCACGGCTGCTCAGCAGAGTGCAGCTGACTGCTACAATCCCGGCGACGGCGTCACAGCAATGGACGCGCTGACGATACAGCAGGTAGACGCAGGTCTGCTCACCGAGTACGACCTCCCCGTATATCCCACGGACTGAAATAGCGAAAAATGCTGAACGAAAAAGCTCAGAAGAAGCGCTTGCTTCCTCTGAGCTTTTTTAATGAATAGCGACCGCGTCACGCACTCGCTGATGTATTGACCTCTGCGGTGACCATACCGCCGCCGCTCGGGGCATTTTCGATAGTTATGCCTCCGCCGAGCTTTCGGCAGAGCAGCCAGCAGATGTACAGTCCGAGCCCGAAGTGCGTTTTGTCCTCCTCGCTCTCGTCGCGGTAGAAGGGCTTCCACGCCTGTCTCATCGCGTCCTCGGAGAAGCCGCAGCCGTCGTCGGTGACGACGAGCCTCAGCAAGCTCCCGCTGAGCTCAGCGCGGCAGTCCACGACCGTTTTCGCATAGTGCATCGCATTTGCGGCGAGGTTGAGGAAGACCTCCATGAGCAGCTCCGCGTCGGTATTCACGAGGCTCTCGCCGTCGCCGACGGCGGTGAAGCTGAACCTCTCCCCGCACAGGAGCTCGCCGCTCTCGGAGATATGCCTGCACAGCTCATCGAAGCGGACGGGCTTGACATCGGGGATTATATCCTCGAGCTTGTTGACGCCGCTCATCTTTTCGGTGTAGCTTTTCAGTCTCTCGACCTGCGCCGCCATTTTCGTCATAATCTCCGCCTGCTTCTCGGGCGGGAGCTTGCCGCCGCACTTGTCTATCAGCTCCGTATAGCCGCAGAGCACGGTGATAGGCGTGCGGAGGTCGTGCGCGAACGCGGAGTTGAGCCGCTTGCGCTCCTCGAGCGCCTTCCACAGCGTGTAGTTGCTGTCGTAGAGATTGCGCCGCATATCCTCGAACGAGCCGCACAGTCTGCCGAGCTCGTTGTCGGTCGGGCATTCGACCGTGAAGTCGAGCTCGTCGTTTCTTATCTTGTCGGACGCCTTAATAAGTGTATCCACGGGAGACTGTATCTCCCTGCGGAGGAAGACGTGCGCCGTCACCCACAGACACGCCCCCGCCCATAACGGCACGAGAGCTATCCGCAGATAGTAGCACAGCTCGGAGATAAGATAGAATTTGCCTGCCAAAGCATCTTTGCCGTACATCTCGCTATTGCCGTAGAATACGTTTAAGAACCACATCTGCAAATAGCTTGACACCGCCTCTATTATGAAGCCGCCTGCCGCGCACACGATGATGCACGGCACGAGATAGCGTACCAGTGCGGACGCAAGCGTCCTCTTTCCTACTTTATCCATTTGTAACCCATGCCCCATACAGTGCCGAGGTGCGATTCCTCGCCGTATTTCGCGAGCTTCGCCCTGAGTCTGCGGACGTGCTCCGCGACGACGGAACTGTCGCCCTCTGCATCGTAGCCCCATATTTCCTCGTATATGCGCTCCTTGTCGAATATCTGCCCCATATTCATCGAGAGCAGCTCGACGATGCCGTACTCCTTCTTTGTGAGGTCGATTTTTTCGTCTCCCACGCTGACCGTTTTCTCGGTGTAGTTGATGACGGTATTGCCGAAGAACCGCACATTTGCCGACGCAGCCGAGCGCTGCTCGCGGCGGAGATGTGCAGCTATACGCGCACCGAGCTCATCGAGCGAGAAGGGCTTGATGATGTAGTCGTCGCCGCCCGCGGCAAAGCCGCTTATCTTGTCGGAGTCCTCCACGCGTGCGGTGAGGAACAGTATCGGACAGTTGATATGCTCCCTGAGACGCGCGCAGACCTCGAACCCGTCCATTTCGGGCATATTGACGTCGAGCAGTATCAGGTCGGGAGCTTTCGAGGCTGCCTCGACAGCCTCCGCGCCGTTATACGCCGTGAACACGCAGTAGCCGCTTAGCTCGAGGTAGTCCCTGAGCAGGCTGACCACGTCCCTTTCGTCGTCGGCGACAAGTATCTTGTACATATCTTCACTTCCTTGCCACTATATATCATAAAAGCGAAGCGTTATGATATAATTGCCCGATATGCAGGAAGCAGATCTTTGATCTGCGTATCTGCAAGGGCATTTTGATAAATATAATGTATGCTTTGCATACATTATATCATAATTCTGTCCAAACGGCAAGCCACGCGGGAATAAACTCCCGTTTTGTACAGCTATGCCGCGAAACCGCCCGCGGGGGCACCCCGCCCCGTTCAGCGTTCGTTCTTCGCGAATCTGCGGTATATCATAGCCGCGATGATGAGCACTGCTCCCGACACGGCGAGCACAGGCTTGCAGCCCTTTATCCCGAAGGTCATCGACATGAGGAAGAACTTGCCGAGCTCCTTTCGCAGGAAGAGATTCATCACCGCGTACATCAGCGACACCATATAGCCGACGATGACATTGTCGGTGACTGCGGCGCAGAAGAAGCCGAGTGCTCCGACGGCGAAAGCTCCCGCGAGAGCTCCCGCGCACATCTTCACGGAGACATCGCACTCATTGTACCGCATATAGCCGCCGAGCGCGAATATCAACACCGCGAGCAGCACGAACGAGCAGAGCAGACGCATACCCGTCACGATATGGCGGCTCATTTTTTTCGCGCGCACTGTCTCGAGAATGCACTCGTTCTGCTCGGGAGCAAGTATCGGCGTGAACAGGATTATCCCCATGAGGAGCGGCATCATCTCGAGCGGCTGAGCCGACATCTGCGCGGTGAGCTCCGCGAGCCCGAATATGACGGGCGTGACGAGGAGCACTCCCGCGGCGGCGGCGTAATGCGGCAGGAAATTATGCCTTACGTCTGAATATACTATCCTTGCCAAACAGCCTGATGCCATTGAAACGCCCTCCCCTCTTTGCGCTGTAGACTGCGACCGCGAGCAGCATCAACACCAGTGATATGACAGTCCAGAACACGCGGCTGAATATGAAATTGCCCTGCTCCGCGAGGAACACGTCCCTCCCAAACGGCGTATTGTGTCGGACGACCAGCGTAAACCTGTCCAGACCGCCCGAGAGCTCCAGCGAGCCAGCCATTACGGAGTAGAACCATATCGCAAGCTGTGAGAGTATCGCGACAGGCGACGAGAATATCTCCGTCACGAGCACTCCGACCGCCGTCGTGAGCATGAGGTTCGGCAGGAGCCATACCACAGGCAGCTTGAAAAATGCGAGCATATCCATAGAGTGCCCCTTGTAGACAACGAGCGCCTGTATCAGTGAGAGGAGCATCATGGCGAGAACAGGTATCGCCATAGTGAACAGCAGAGCCGCATACCGCGTGAACACGAGCCTGCACGAGCTGATACTGCGCGAGTAGACGAGCTCCTGCATACGGCGCTTCTTGTCCGCGGCAGTCAGCCACGCGGAAGCGAATACGGGCAGTATCGCGAGGCAAATGCCAGCATAGTCACAAAAAAGCCTTGCAAGACCGCGCGTTATCTTGTCATCCTTGTAAAAGGAGTCCTGCTCCGCCTTAATATCCTCCTCCGCCATGGGGACAAGCGAAAACGAGTACATGAGTCCCTCGGGATTGTATATCGAGCCTCCGCCGACAATATCGTCCACGTCAGCCATTATCTCGATGAAACGGTCATATGAAAAGCCCTCCTTCACGGGGATATCATGGAATTCGTACAGCTCCTTTGTAGAGAAGCCCTCAAAGTAGGGCTCACCCGTTTCGAGCAGCTTATCGAACTCCTCGCCGCTTACTCCCGTTATCTCCTCGAGATAGCTCCTGATTTTCATACGCTTTTTCTCTTTGAGGTGGACAGCCTTGTAGAAGCCGTATGGATAGCATTCGTACCTGTTCGACGCAAAATCGCCCATAAGAGCGTTTGTCGCGCCGTCCATTATGCGGTCGTGGTCTTCGACCGCAATGAGCCCCTGTCCGCTGCAAGACACCTCATCGGAGCAGTCCGTCCAGTAATTCGTGAAGAAGAACAACAGCGATATAACGCAGTAGACGATGAAAGCCGCCGAGCATACTATCTTTTTGCATTCATGTCTGAACAGCATTACTCCTCACCGCCTTTCATATCGCAGCCATTCGAGCGCAGACAGTACATATAAGCGCCCTCAAGGTCGGGCTCGGTCAGGACAGCATTCGGCAGGTCGGGCTCGGCGTCGGAGACGATAGTCACGGTGGTATACTCCGCCTGCGCGACCATGCCAGTTACGATGTACTCCTTCTTCACCTGAGCCATGTACTGCTTCTCGATGTTGGCGGTATAGACGTGTCCGCGCGCATTCTCGAGCAGCTCGCGCACAGTTCCGCGCCAGAGAATTTTTCCCTCGTCCATTATCGCGATATTCTCGCAGGTGGACTCCACGTCGCCGACGATATGGGTCGAGAGGATAACGATACGCTCCTCCGCCGTCTCGCAGAGCAGGTTGCGGAAGCGTATGCGCTCCTCGGGGTCGAGCCCCGCAGTCGGCTCGTCGACAATGAGCACCTTCGGGTCGTGCAGCAGAGCCTGCGCGATACCGAGTCTGCGCTTCATTCCGCCCGAGAGCTGCTTGACCTTTTTGTTCCTGTGCTCATAGAGGTTGACCTTTTTCAGCAGTTCCTCCACGCGCTGTTTGCGCTCCTTGGACGGTATGCCCGAGAGAGCGCCGAGGTAGTCGAGCGCCTCGTCTGTTCGCATATTCGGGTACATGGAGAAATCCTGCGGCAGGTAGCCTATCATGGAGCGTATCTTTGCCGCCTCCCCGACGGGCACGCCGCATACAGTGACCTCGCCGCTCTTCATCGGGTGGAGCGCGGCTATGGTCTTCATCAGGGTCGTTTTGCCCGCACCGTTGCGTCCGAGCAGACCGAACATACCCTGTTCGATAGTGAGGTCGATATCGAAGAGAGCCTGCTTTCTCCCGTAGAACTTGTTCATTTTTCTGATAACTATCTTATTGTCCATAAGAACACTCCTTTCCTACTGTACTCACATCATAACAGGCGAATTTCAACTTTTTATCTGATTTTAAAAAGTTTTTTTGCCGCCTCGGTGAAGATGTGATATAATAGGTATGGAAAATTTTTCCGCGGAGTGTAATATCGCAGGTACTGCGGGTACTAATATACAGATACGTATCGAATACGCGAAAGGGGGGAATGCCGATGAATGAATTCGAGGAGATATACGACCGATTCCAGCCCGAGGTCTACCGCTTTCTGCTGGGACTCACCTGCTGTGACCGCTCCGCCGCAGAGGAGCTCACGCAGGAGACATTCTATCAGGCATTCCTCTCGTTCGGGAGATTCCGCGGCGAATGCAGTATGCGAACGTGGCTTTTTCAGATAGCGAAAAACATCTATGCGAAGTACGTGCGCAGGGAGACGCGGCAGCGCGACATAGCCGCCCGCAGGAGCGACGAGGCTGTCCCTCCTCCGACAGCAGAGCTCGAGCGGCAGGAAATGCTTGAGCGGCTGAGGACGCTGCTGGACGAGCTCGACGAGCCCGCACGCTCGGTGATGCAGTACCGCCTCTACTCGGAGGCGAGCTACGCCGAGATAGCCTGTGTGCTGAATATCCGCGCGAACACCGCTGCGGTGATATACAACCGCACCGTCGCGAAGCTGCGCGCGGCAATGAAAGAGAGGTACGGATATGAAATATGACCACGAGATAATACGCGACCTCATGCCGCTGTGCATAGACGGCATCGCGTCGGAGAAGTCGAATGCGGCTGTACAGGAGCACATCGCGGAGTGTCCCGCCTGTGAAAAGGAGTGGGAACAAATGAAAAAAACGATAAATACAAGCGAAAACGTACCCGTCCCCGAGGACACAAAAAAATACAAGGAGACGGCTAAGCGCGTCCGCAAGAAAAACCGCTGGATACTGCTGAAGGTCACGCTCGGGACGCTCGTCCTCGCGCTCATCATCGGCTATATCGGCAACTTCATCGACGGCGCGCGCTTCACTGCAAGAGGAGCGGCGAAGCAGTGTATCATGGAGCATAGCATTGACTACTACGAAGACCCCATTCAGGCTAAAAATGCAACCCCTCCCCAGCTGACCTACATCGCCACGATAAAGAGCAAGGACGGCAAGGCGGCAGAGTCGTATTTCCTCGAGCATTTTCCCGATGACGGAGAGACATACGTTATCGCGGGAAATGCCGACAGAGACGACATTCTGAGGCTCGGTATGTGGATAGGCGGCGGCACGAGCGGCGGCTGGGCTGTCAAGGACTGCGGTATTTCGATGACGGGCGGCAGCTTCACATATGAGAACGGCGTGAAGTGGTTCGGGACAAAAGCATTCTACGTCACGGACAAAAACGTGAAAAAGATAGAGTTTGTCATGGACGGTCAGACCTACGAGCTGACCCCTGATGAAAAGGGCTTCTGTGCAATGGGCTACGAGCCCTACCCCGAGCCCGTCCCCGACCGTTACATCGTCAGGGAGGGCAAAGCCACCGACGAAAACGGCAAGGTGCTCTATACGGTGCAGTCCGTAACCGAGACCTACGGCAGCAGCGAATTCGAGCATTACGACTGGGTAAAAGCGAGTGCGTGAAGATGTCCGCGCAGATGAAAAAACAGCCGTAAAGGAGCAAATGCTTCTTTACGGCTTTTTCTCTTACTTGCAGTATTTTGCGATAGCCTTGCTGACGAATGCGGCAGTCCCTTCGCCTCCCGCATTGTCTATGCTCTCGCGGAATCTCGGGTCTGCGGAGTACATCTGCCCGAGATACGCGAGCATCTTATCCTCGCAGGTATAATAATTCCCGTTGATAGTGTCCTTCAGCTTCTTCACAAGAGCCTGCACCTCTTCGCTGTCAGCGGGCTTTTTCCGCATAGCGCCGAACTCCGCGAACACGCTCATCAGCTCATTCGCAAGCGTCCTTTCCTCCTCCGCAGAGCGCGCTCCGCTTTTCTGCTCATACTCGGCAAATGCCTTTGTATCGCCCCATTCAGCCTTTGCGCGTGCGGCAAACTCCTCTATCTGCGTACTGTCAAACGCCTTAAAATCCATAGTCATCTCTCCTTTTTCTCTTATTTCACGGGCGAGCCCGACCAGCGCCTCGAGCCGCTGTATCCTGAGCTCAAGGAGCTCTATCTGCTGTCCGAGCGCCTTATCCCTGTCGAAATCGGGCGCTTCGAGAATAGCCCTTATGTCGCCGAGCGGGAACTCCAGCTCGCGAAACAGCAGTATCTGCTGCAAGCGCTCCAGTGCCGTATCGTCATACAGCCTGTAGCCCGCCTCCGTGCGCTGTGAAGGCGACAGCAGACCTATCCTGTCATAATATTGAAGAGCGCGTATACTCACTCCTGTCAGCTTGCTGACCTCGTTCACTGTCATCATCAGCGACCACCTCCCGTGTAAAATAATTATAAACTATGACGTAACGTCAGGGTCAATACGAAAACAAAAACTTTGTATATCTGCACAATAACAAGTGCTCGCATTTGTGCAAAACAGCAACACTTGACACGCCGCACATTATGTTATATCATTATAATATATTTTTTTGAAATTTTTCTGTGATATTATGTCAGCTCATGCGTCTTATGTACAGAAGCCCAGAATACCAACGAAAGGAGGAGAGCCATGCCTGCCGATTTTGACGCGATGTTCCGCGAATACTACGATGACGTTTTCCGCTTTCTGCGCGGACTTTCCGCGAGCGAGCACCTCGCCGAGGAGCTCACGCAGGAGACGTTCTACCGCGCGTTCCGCTCCATAGACAGCTACCGCGGCGAGTCCGAGCTGAGGGTATGGCTCTGCTCCATAGCCCGCAACCTTTACTACTCGCACTGCCGCAAGCAGAAGCACCTCACGGGCGAGGACGTCCCCGAGGACTATATCGCCGACAGCGCCGACCTCACGGAGCTCATCGCAGACAGGGAGCTCGCGCTCCGACTGCACCGAGTGCTCCACACCATTCGCGAGCCGTACAAGGAGGTATTCTCGCTCCGTGTATTCGGCGAGCTCTCCTTCCGCGAGATAGGCGACCTCTTCGACAAGAACGAGCACTGGGCGTGCGTGACCTTCCACCGCGCAAAGACTATGATACAAAATGAGATAAAGGAGGAATCGGAATGAAACTGCCATGTAATGTGATACGCGACCTGCTCCCGCTGTATGCGGAGGATATGGTCAGCCCCGAGAGCCGTGCCCTGACCGAGGAGCACATCGCGGAGTGTGCCGCCTGCCGCGCCGCACTGGAGGCTATGGGAGCAAAGACTCCCGATGTGCAGTTCCGCATGGATACAGCGCTGGAATTCGCAAAATATGAGAAAAAGAAAAAGCGCAAACTTGCGGCTCTTATCGCGGGGGTAACTGCCGCGGGAGTCGCCCTGTACTTCTTCGTACACTTTCTCCTCGTTCTCGGAGTGGTGGGTCTCGTACTGCTGGACGGAGCTCTTGCGCGAGTCAAGGTCGACACCGACCCGTCCCACTACTCCATGTATATGGGTGAGAATGCAGAACAGGAATACCGCACTAAATGGGGCATGGACGAGTCCATCTTCCCCGACGTGCTGACCGACGGCATGGAAGTGCTCGACTACAAAATGGTCTACTACAACCCGTGGGACTCGCAGTTCCTCAGCTATCTGACCGTCACCTACTCCCCCGATGACTACGCCGCCGAGCTCGACCGCCTCGAGGACTGCGGTGATGCTCCGTATCTCGGCATCTACGGCGTGACGGGCTTTGCGGGCGAGGACGACCCCATTGCCATATACTCCGACGATTATAACGGCTTCGTCTACGCGATACACACTCCCGACAAGGAGAATACCATAACCTATGTCGAGCTCATCTTCTGCAACTACTCCTACGACCTCAAATACGAGAAATATATCCCTCATGAATACCTTCCGCTCGGCTTCGACGCCCACCCGAACAACCCCTACAAGAAAAAAATGGAAAAAAACTGAAAAAACTTTCAAAAACTTGCAGCACTTTCTGTCTCCGCTGCGAATGTTGTTTATGAAAGGTCGACTTTATCACACCGCAAGGAGGAGATGCATATGACAGCAAGCGAGCTGAAAGCCGCTCTTGAGCGCTCGCCCGCAGAGTGCCACCGCGCGCTCATGCAGGAATATGGCAGATATGTATACACTATCGTCTACAACAAGCTGAGAAGCTGCGGAACAAATGAAGATATCGAGGAGTGCGTCAGCGACGTCTTTGCCGACCTCTTCATCAGCTTTGAATACAGCGATGACCACGTCGGAGACATAAGGGGCTACATCGGTACCCTCGCAAAGCGTACAGCTATCGACTACTACAGGAGGCTCAGCGCCGCAGGCTCGCGCACCGTTTCCGCGGACGACGAGGATATGGCGGAGCTCGCCTCCGATATAAATGTGGACGAAAAGGTGGACAGCTCGGAGCTGCGCCGCATACTCCTCGCGAGTATCAGCAGCCTCGGAGAGCCCGATTCTACGATACTGATACAGAAATTCTACTACGGTCTGAGCTCTAAGGAGATAGCGGAGCACGTCTCTATGACGGCGTCGTCCGTGCGCTCGCGCTGTACGCGGGCTATGGAGAAACTCAGAGCCGCGCTTGCTCAGGCAGGCATCACGAGGGAGGGATAAGCATGAAAGAGAAAGAGCTTTTTGATATGCTGGAAAATGCCGACGACAGACAGATAGACGAGCTCGCGGAGAGCTGTCCCGAGCTGACGAGCGCTCAGCTTGAGCGCATTCTCGCAAAGAGCGAGAAAAAGTACGCGGAAAAGAAGTCCGCAAAGCAGACCATGTCGGGCGAAATGGAGGTCGGCGACACAGTCTCGGGAGTTGAGCGCGTTACGCGCCCCGTATGGCTCACGCCGCTGTACACCGCGGCTTCGCTTGTGCTCGTCGCGGGACTCATCGCAGGCGGCGCCCTGCTGCTCCGTCACCGCGGAGGAGACAACATCGTTGTGCCGCCCTCGGGTACGGTCACTACCGATGAATCCTCGCCCGTCACGACAACAACGGTAGTATCGGCTACGGGTACGAATACTGCCACTGCCGCGACAACTGCCTCCACAGGCACGCAGACTACAGCCGCCGCAGAGACAACAACTGCAAGCACTGCCGCGGAGGCTGTCAGCACGTCTGCCGCCGATGACGTGGAATTCCAAAAGATAGCATTCGACCTCGCCGAGCGCTCGGAGGAGGTAAATCTGATTGTAAATGAGTTCCACTTTGAGGTTCCTTCTATACCTTATGAGTATGAAACGATATGGTTCGCTTATGATGATGATGACAGATACGTTGCAGACGGCTTAGAGGGATATAACGGACATAACAACTATACCAGTGAAAACGGCACTGTTAAGGAGATACCTTATACGATACTGTATCATAAGGTCGTTGACAGCCGCTTCCACAGCACTGACGACTTACGTGCATTGGTAAAGAGCGTTTATACCGATGAAAACATTTTTGACAATGAGTATCTCTGCGCCTACGGACCCGATTTAAGCGACCTCGAAGAGGGCGACAAATTTGATACGGACATTATGTGTAATTTCATCGACTATCGCGGAAGTCTCTACTTCCTTGGAAGGGGTCAGAGAGGCTACCTCGGAACATCGTATTTCAAGGAACTGCCCGTGATAATCTCCGACAAGACCGACACGTCATTCACAGCCTATGTCGCGTTTGCAACCGCACCCGAGATAACCGGTAGCCCTGACGATTATGTGATGCGGAGAGGCTGCCACAGGTTCAGCATCGTATTCGACAGCAGTGCAAACGACTGGCGCATAAAGGGTCAGACATACATCTCCTTCGAGGAGTACACCGCCCTCAGAGAAAAGGCAGGCTTATAAACAGAACCGAAAAAGCCATAGGCAAGCTGCTTATGGCTTTTTTTCGGTATCACCTCTACGGAGCGTGGATTGACAAGCGCCTGTCCGTGCGCTACAATAAAAGCAGAGGTGATTGCAATGGATAATGCAGTAACAGGCGCGCTGATACGTCAGCTACGCACCGAGGCAGGGCTCACGCAGAAGCAGCTCGCGGATATGGTCTGCGTCAGCGACAAGGCGGTCTCGAAGTGGGAGTGCGGCAACGGCTGCCCCGATATCTCCCTGCTGTCGGAGCTCGCGGACGCCCTCTCAACGGACGTGCAGACTCTGCTCGCAGGACGGATAGACAAAAACGAAAGCGAGATCGGAAATATGAAAAAGACAAGATTTTACGTGTGCCGTCAGTGCGGCAACATCATAACGTCGACCTCCGAGGCGGCAGTCACCTGCTGCGGGAGCAGGCTCGCTCCGCTCGAGGCGAAAAAGGCTGAGGAGGCGGATATGCTGCGCGTCGAGGACATCGGCGGCGAGCTCTATATCACGTCCGACCACGAGATGACGAAGGAGCACTATATCAGCTTCGCGGCGTATCTCAGCGACAGCTCCTCGGCGGTGTACAAGCAGTACCCCGAGTGGGATATGCAGATAAGAATGCCGCTCGTCCGCACGGGCAGGCTCGTGTGGTACTGCACGCGGCACGGGCTGTTTTATCAGGATATCAGGATAAAGCGATAATTACAGATTCATTACAGTTTGCGCACGGACTTGACAATCCGTGCGCGTTCGTTTATAATGTACTCAGATTCTACGAAAGGAGGGCAGAGCCATGACCGCATTCACACTCACAAAACCGAATACACCAAAAACGCATGGAGTCTGTCCGAATGACGTGTGCTGACATTTCGCACGCTTACGCACTCCCTCGCGGAGTGCTTTTTTGTTTTCGGACAGTCTCGGAAAGGATAGCTATGACAGAGATAATCACACTTGAAAAGGGCTCGGAGCTGTGGGAGCAGACCGCCTCATACGCCGAGCAATGCTCATGGAGGGCGGGCGCGGAGCTCGCACGGCAGATGCGCGAGGACTGTATCCGCGGCTGGGAGCGCGTTTTCGCCGCTCTCGAGGACGGAAAAATCGTCGGGTACTGCACCCTCACGGAAAAGGACGAGCTCCCGCCCGAGCAGCCATATACTCCCCTCATCGGCTTCGTCTTCGTGGACGAGAGCTGCCGCGGACACCGCATTTCCGAGCAGCTCATACGCGCCGCAGTCGGCTATGCAGGCAGTATCGGCTTCGGAAAAGTCTACATCATGAGCGGCGAGGTCGGGCTCTACGAGAGGTACGGCTTCGCGGAAACAGGAGAGTTTGAAACGATATACGGCGACAGGGAAAAGCTCCTGTACATCGCCGTGCCAAGCAAAGGAGACAGAAATGGATAAATTCGTATCATACGGCAAGCTCAGCAAAAAAGAGCAGAAAAAGCTCAGTGCCGAGAAGCGCCGCGACTGGAACGGCTTCAACCCCGTAACGCGGGTCGTGCCCGACAGCAAGAAGGTCTACCGCCGCAAGCCCAAGCACCCCGAGGACTTCTTCGGCGACTGACCGCAAATCCTGATTAATCATTTAATCAAGCCGCAATTTATAACTTGCAATCAGCTCCGTTTTGCCGTAACATAGTAAGTGCATTTATGCAAATTTTACCGACAAAAGGAGATATATCATGGCATTTAAAGTTATGGGCGTCACCGCAGGACGCAAGGACAGCAACTGCGAGATACTGCTCAAGGAGGCACTGCTCGTCTGTCAGGAGCAGGGCGCCGAGATAACGATGATAAACCTCAAGGACTACAAGATACTCGACTGCACGGGCTGTACCTCGTGTACAATGGGTATGTCCATGGGCAAGCACACGGGCTGTGCGCTCGACGACAAGGACGACAAGAAGAAGATTATGGAGGTGCTCCTCGACCAGGACGCCGTTATCTTCTCGGCTCCTACATATGCCCTCATGCCCTCGTCTCAGTTCCTCGCATTCATGCACCGCAACCTCGCCTATGAGACCGCTTTTCTCACCAAGATAGGCGCTATCAAGCACCGCGACCGAATCGGTGCCCTCATCGCTGTAGGCGGCTCGACCCGCTCATGGCAGTCAATGGCGCTCGAGTGTATGCAGGCTTCGACCTTCTCGAACAGCTTCAAGATAATCGATATGTACATGGCGACAATGGTGCCCGCTCCCGCACAGGTGCTCCTCCACGAGGAGAAGCTCGCCCGCGCGCGTGAGATAGGCGCAAACATAATGAAATCGCTCAATACTCCCGCGGCTGAGCGCGAGTGGCTCGGCGAGCCCGACGCAGGCTGGTGCCCGAACTGCCACAGCAACTGCCTCTGCCTCGGTGAACCGCAGTGGCGCGGCTTGCAGTACCCGATAGAGTGCGCTGTCTGCGGCGCAGGCGGCGACCTCGTCAAGACCGACGACGGCAAGTGGAAGTTCGTCATAGCGGCGAACGGTCTCGAGCGCGACCGCACCTCCGAGGAGGGACGCGGCGTTCACTGCGACGAGATAGCCGATACGCAGGGCGGCTTCTTCATGGACCCGCAGGCGCGCGCGACAGTTGCAGAAAAAGTCGTAAAGTATAAGCAGATAAAGTTCAAGGGAATATAACAAAAAGCGCAGAGGTAAGCGCTATACCCATACGGAAGTATTATAGATATCTGTTGAGGAGGACCCTTTTGAAAAAGGGTCCCTCCTCAATGCTCACGGTCCTTAACGAAGAAAACATACTAAAACCGAATAGGACAACAATCCCGATACAGTAAGTGTCGGGATTTTTCTTTGTCAGTATAATAAATGAGCTGATGTGTAAAGATGACAAAACTGTAAGATTCAGATAATGCCATTGTCATATAAACGTGCTATAATAGAATCAAAAGAACAGGAGGTATCGTTATGGAACTGTTAAAAGTTGAAAATCTTTACAAGGTATACGGTAAAGGAGAAAATGAAGTCAAAGCGGTGGACGGTGTGTCGTTCAGTGTTCCGAAGGGACAGATGGTCGCAATTATCGGAGCGAGCGGCTCGGGGAAGTCCACGCTCCTTCATATGATCGGTGCAGTTGACCGCCCGACCTCCGGCAAAATCTTTCTGGACGGGCAGGACGTATTCCAACAAAACAACAGAGAACTTGCGATATTTCGCAGACGGCAGGTCGGACTGATCTACCAGTTCTACAATCTGATACCTGTTCTGACTGCCGAAGAAAACATTACGCTTCCAATCATGATGGACGGCAGAAAGCCCGACAAGGAGCATCTCGAAAAAATACTGGATATGCTCGGACTGAAAGAGCGTAGAGATCATCTTCCCTCGCAGATGTCAGGCGGTCAGCAGCAGCGTGTCTCCATCGGCAGAGCGCTGTTCACCTCGCCGCAGGTCATTCTTGCCGATGAGCCTACAGGAAACCTCGACAGCAAAAACAGCGCCGAGATCATGGAACTGCTCCGCCGGTCGAACCGTGAACTCAAACAGACCACGCTCATTATCACGCACGATGAGAAAATCGCCGAACAATGCGACCGTATCATCGTACTGAGTGACGGCAAGATCATTTCGGACGAGGGCAATTCCACGCAAGGGGAGGCGGACAGCAATGAGATATGAAAGCTTGCTTGCGTCCCGCTACATCAAAGCGCAAAAGCGGCAGTCGGTATTTACCTGTGTCAGCATCATCGCTGCTGTGGCGGTCATTACGATGATCTTTACTCTTTACGGCGTGTGTATGAACTGTCTCAAAAACGCCTTTTACAGCAGTGCGCCATATCATCTGGTTTTCAGCGAGCTGACTGAGGAGCAGGGCGAAGCAATGGCGGATTTCGAGGAAGTCCGATCCGTGAAGCTCAGCCGCACACAGGACGGCACTGTTAGGGCTGCTGTGTTATTCGGCAGCGATATCGGCGATCGCGAAACATGGCTGATGAATGCAGCCGAGCAGATCGGCGCGTCTCAGCAATACCAAAGAAGCAAAAACAAAAGTATGCACGGTGCGTATGAATGGAACGACAATCTGATGATGATAGATGGCATCGGTGACGGCGCACACCTGTTTAAGCTGCGAATCTTCTGTATCTTCTTCATTTTTGCCGTGCTTATCGCATTTGCGCTTCGTCTCATTATCGACACGGCGTTTGAAGTCTCGTCAAAGGAGCGAGAGCGTCACTACGGCGTTTTGCAGTCCATAGGCGCAACGCCCGAGCAGATCGTCAGGATCATCACCTATGAAGGACTGCGGCTGTGTATCATCGGTGTACCATTCGGACTAATGGCGGGTATCGGGCTTGCCTATTTGATGTATAACGTACTGCTTGCATCGGGACTTTCCGATCTGTTTCAGGGAATGACAAATGCTAAGATCTATCTGCCGTTCAGCATTGACTGGAAAATGCTGCTTGTTGCGGCAGCAGTCGGCGTGGTATGGGTATTTCTCTCCGCTTACGGGGTCGGAATACGCATCATCAAAAAGACACCTATGGAAGCAATTACAACTCGTGCAAACAATGTGGAGAATGTCAAGCGGCACTCTCTTTCGGGACTACTGTTCGGCGTTTCAGGCAGTATAGCTTCCCGAAATGCAAGGCGGCAGAAAAAGCGCTTTGTCATCACGGTGCTGACGCTGACCGTTTCTATCACAATGTTTGCGCTGTTCACATCTATCGCAAACACTGTTGAAAAGAGCTTCCTCACCTATCAGACAAGCTATCTGTACGGTGAGGATATGAGCTATGATTATTCCGCAGACATCGGAAATAACAACCGCTACGTATCGTTTGAGGACTCCGTGCAGCAGCTTGCAGACAGCGGATTATTCAAGGATATCAGCGTGGAAGTCATGGAACAGTATTCGCTTGAAGGCTCAAAGCAGAAGCTCATTGTCCGCTATCTCAACAGAGAAGCCTATGCGGAATATTTCGGCGACAGTACATCTGTCAGCTATGACGAGCTTGTCCGCACGGGCGGGTATGTGTTAAATCAGGAAAGCAAGGATTCGTCGGATGTATCGGAAGCGATAATGCAGGACACCTTGCAGATCAATACCTCGCGCAGAACGCTTCCTGCCGGACTGGACACATCAGGTATGATGAACAATGAGCTTTCTAAGGTCTGTGAATATGACGAACCGCAGGCACATGAAGTCAGCGTGCTCGGGAATGTAAACCGCAAGCAGGACGGTGCTGTGCTGTTCGGTGCGATCGAAACCTACCAAGACATAGCCGAAGAGTGGTACGGGGATAATATCTACGGAATTTCCGCTGCGTTTTCCTACAACGGCAAGGGCAATTACAATGCTGCCGACCACAAAAAAGCTCTGGACTGGTTCAAGGAGCATTCCGATACGGTCAGACTCGAAGCCGATCTCTACGAAACAAGGTGGAAAACGCAAAATTTAATGGCGTCCGTCAGAGCAGGTGTGATGATACTGAATGTGCTCATTGCGCTGGCGGCACTCATCAATCTGCTGAACATTATCTCCACGGGCATTGCAAACCGCCGCAGTGAGCTTGCATCGCTGCAATGCGTCGGTATGACAGACCGTCAGCTCGACCGCATGGCAATGATCGAATGTCTGCAATTTACCGGCGCGGCAGCGATCATATCGGCTCTGATCTGTGCAATCATCATTTTTGGCACGAAATTCGGTATGACTGCACTCATCAATGCTTCCATGGTTGACGAGAGTGCGGGAACCAGAAAAATGTTGATTTCTATGGTTCAGATTGATCCCGTCAAGCCGTTTGTCCGGAGTGTCCTCTCTTCCATTGCCGCATTTGCGGCAGGCTGCGTGACTTCACTTGTCATGCTGCGCACACAGAACAGCGACAGCCTGTCCGGCCAGATACGCGGTTCAGAGATGAAGCTCGACGCGAAGAGATCGCATATTCTCCGAAACAGCGTGATAGCAGTTCTGAGTGCAGTTGTTATCGCTATCACAGGTCTGCGTACCTATTCTGTTGTATCGTATTTGCAGGACAGGAAAGAATACGAAAAGGCAGGATACCTCAACCTTGTGGACTCAAACGGCTTCAAGATGAATGTTTACAGTACGGGAGCTGAACATGGCAAGCATACCATAGTCGGGCTTGCAGGACAGGCAAGTTATGCCTTTCCTGTTGAAACGACCGAGCTGAACGAGCTGCTCGGCAAGGAGAATACTCTCGTTTATCCCGACCGTGCAGGCTACGGATTCAGCGGCGATTCTCTGAAACCGCGGACCGTGGAACAGATCGTTGAAGATTACCGCACGGGACTGAAAAATGCAGGCTTTGAAGCACCTTATGTGCTGATGGCACATTCCATCGCCGATTTTTATGCGCTGTACTGGGAAATGCAGTACCCCGATGAAGTGGAAGCGATAGTCATTCTTGACGGCTCGATTCCGCCGAAAAACGAACTCTGGCAAACCTATACCGTCGAGGAGGAATTCCCTTCCGAAGATGCAGGACGTACAGCTATGCGCAGACTGGTCCTGCGTACATGGCTCGGAATGAACAGACTTTTCCCAGACAGCGCTTCCGACGGCGGAGCAACACAGGGCGCTGCGACATTTTCAGACGAGCAGCTCAGGCTTTCAAAGCTATGCAATAACCGCTTCTGGACTGCCGCCTTTGCTTCAGAAATATTGCTTGAAAAGCAGGAGGTAACGCATATGGGAGAGATACTTCACCCGACCGACACCCCGAAGCTCTATTTCTCCACACTGTATACCTGCGAAGCAGATGTACGTGCTTCACTTGAACGCATGAAAGCAGACCACGAGGCAGAAGGCAAGACGCTTAATATCGATCCTGAAACTGCCGCAAGAGCAGAATGGAAACAGATAGAATGGGAGATAGAACAAGCCCAAACAGAAGAGGACGATTTTATGGATAAGATCGGTAATTGCAGGCTGGAATCCGTTGCTGGCGACCACGGCATTTTCTATGCACAGGAGCCTGAACAAATAGCAAGCTCCATACTCGGCTTCCTTGCAGAGACAACAGAATAACACGAAGCGGACGGTATAAATTCGCTATACTTAACAGAAATAGTGGGCTGCCGTGCCGCAAAGTCACGCCACATATCCTGTATCCTACGAAACTGCCCGAGGGGGCTCCTCTCAGCCGTCCGTTTGCATTCACAGGCAGAGTATGCTATAATAGAAACAGAACTGGAGGTGGCGAAATTGCCGAAAATATTGCTGATAGAGGATGATGAACAGCTTGCGAGATTTCTTATGAGATTCCTCAATTCTGAGGGCTATACCACAGATTATGCAAACGGACAAAAGGGCGCCATGCGCCTGTTTGAAGAAAACGCATATGACTGCGTGCTGCTTGATATTTCGCTTAAGGACGGTAATGGCTATTCAGTCTGTGCTGCGATCAAGTCAAAGAATGATATCCCTGTAATATTCATAACTGCTTCAGCAGATGAAGCCTGTACTGTGGCTGGCTTTGAGATCGGTGCAGACGATTACATCGGAAAACCATTCGGCACACGCGAGCTGCTTGCACGTATGAAAAATGTCATGCGCAGGGCACAGAAGACCTCTCCGCTTTTGCGTTGCGGCAATGTGACGATAGACCCGATAAAGGGCATTGTCCGAAAAGACGGCAGCGAAATTGCAATGTCCGCACTGGAATACCGACTGCTGCTGGTGTTCTTCTCCAACAAGAATCAGCTGTTATCCCGTGACAGGCTTGCGGAGGAGCTTTGGTCACTGACAAAGGAGTTCATTTCCGATAACACACTGAGCGTTTATATTCGCCGTCTTCGTGAAAAAATCGAAACAGAACCACAGGATCCGCATATCATCGTCACAGTCAGAGGTCTCGGCTACAAGGCGGTGGACGGATGAGAGATAAAAAACGCAGGCTCATTCACGCTCTCCTGACCGCCGCACTGGTTATCCCCTGCCTGTTTTTCAGCATTCCGTGCACAGTCATGGTGACAGTTACTTCGGCGGTGTTCTTTGTTTTTTATGAGCTGCTGTTTGCTCAGCGGCGCAGCAAGGTCATTAAGCTGTGCGATGATATTGACCGTATCCTTCGCAGCGATGACCTCATCTCGTTTGACGAATACAAAGAGGGCGAACTGGGCGTGCTTTCTGCGGAAATTCATAAAATGACGATTCGTCTGCGCGAGCAGAATGCAGAGTTGAAAAACGAAAAGCAGTTCGCAAAAGAAGCACTGGAGGACATCTCTCACCAGCTGCGCACACCGCTTACTTCCGTCATGATGATACTCGGACTTATGCGCTCCTCCGACCTGACGGACACGGAACGCGTTGAGTATCTGCGCGACCTGTATGAGCTGCTTGCCCGCATGAAATGGCTGATCGAAACAATGTTGAGCCTTTCACGGATCGAGGCGGACGCGGTAAAATTCGCAAAGAACACGGTTTCATGCCGCGAGCTGATAGAAAAGTCTGTTGAAATGGTATCGGTAATGGCAGAACTGAAAGGCGTGGAGATCAGGACAAAAATCAATGAAGCCCCCGAATTCATCGGCGATATGCATTATACATCCGAGGCAGTCGTGAATCTACTGAAAAACGCGATCGAGCATACGCCACAAGGCGGTACGGTCACTGTGACGGCAAATGGCAGCAATATAGCGACAGAGATCACGATAACCGATACAGGCGAAGGCATACCTGAAGCGGAACTGCCGCATATATTTGAGCGTTTCTATCGTTCTTCCGAGTACACGAAAAACGGATTCGGTATCGGTCTTGCATTTGCAAAGAAGGTCATCTCAGCACAGGACGGAAGCCTGAAAGCATCCAACCGCAAGCCGCACGGTGCGGTATTTGATATTCATTTCTATAAAACCACAATATAAAACAGGCAGATTTTCATTCTGAGAAATATCTGCCTGTTTTGTTACAGTTAGCTTAATTGAGCACAAGGAGCATTTTTATAGAAGCTGATTCTACCCGCTTAATGACTATTTGACATTTAGAAGATTATGGGGCTCGCAAATATGGCAAGCAGAAAACAAGCTCGCCTTATCGCTGGTCGCTGAAAACAGTCAGGGAGATGTAAAAAAATCGAATCTACTGTGGCGACACTGTGAATTTCAGCACCTACACAAAGTCATACAAGCTCAAAAAGACGCTCAAGAACGAGCCTGAGAATATGCTCATCTTTGAGAATACTCACGAAGCTATCATTAGCCGAAAGCTTTTTGATGTCGTTCAGAAGCATTACGAAGGCAGAAAGAAGTCGGACAAGTTCGGCGAGACCGACAAGTACGCTGGTTTCCTTTACTGCGCGGAGTGCGGTTCAAAGCTCTACCTACACCGAGCGAGAACGCTTGACCCGAAGAAGAATAACTATATGTGCGGCGGCTATCAGAGCCGTGTCACGGACTGCACCGCTCACTACATTCGAGAAAAGGTGCTTGACAGTATTGTACTTCGTTATCTTAGACAGGTAGTCAACTATGCGCGCGACAAGTCCGATGAATTCTACGCTATGGCAATGGCAAATGGTGAGGTTGAAGCTCAAAAGCAGTTTAAGGAGAATGAAAAGCTTAGAAGCGAATATGAAACAAAAATCAGTCAACTCGACAATGCGATACAGCTTCTCTTCATGGACAGGTCAAACGGAAAGATCACGGATGAGCGCTACGATATTCTCTCCGCTAACTTTGAGAAGGAGCAGTCTGAGCTTAAAGCAAAGCTCAACGCCCTTGATTCACAGTTTGACGAAATGAAAGTGCGAGAGAAGTGTGTCAGGGACTTCATCAACAACGCAAAGCAGTACACAGAGATACATAGGCTCACTCCCGAGATACTGAAGTCTTTCATCGAACGCATTGAAGTTTACGAGAAGTCTGTCAAGCATTCAAGGACTTGCGGAAACCACATCGTCATCTACTTCACATTCATGCCCGACAAGGCAATAACGATTGACAGAATGATTTCCGAGAATGATGAGACCGTAACCCTTTAAAAATAAAATCTCCGAGGGGCTATTCCCTCGGAGATACCATACATATTAATGTTCGTTAAGGGACGTGAGCTAAACTCCGTACTTTGTCTTTATCCTGTCCAGCTTATCGCCGAAGGGCTTCGCAAGAAGCGCCAGAAACAGCACGTTCGACGCCGCATATGACGCCGTATACGGTATCGCCGTGAACAGCGCTCCGAGATACAGCTTGAAGCTGAATCCCTCGCCGTACCACAGCACCGTCCATATGTCCATGAAGAACGAGTAGCCGACTCCCGCGAGCGCACCGTACACCAGCAGAAGCCATTTCCTGCACTTGAGCGGCTCTGCGAATATGCCCGCAAAAAGCCCTGTCATGCCCCATGCGAGCATCTGGAACGCTGTCCACGGTCCCTGTCCGAAGTAGAAGTTCGACAGCACCGCCGACATCGCTCCGACGAGGAAGCCCGCCTCCCCGCCGAGATACAGCGCCGTGATTATCGTGAGCGCGGATATCGGCTTGAGGAAGGGGATAAACCTCCCCGCAAAGCACAGCGCGGTCATCACCGATACTATCACCAGCCGCCGCGAGCCCGTAGTCTTGCGCTCGAAGCCCGCCGTGAACAGCAGAAGAGCCATTACCGCGACCGCGAGCGAGACAATGATGTGCCGCTTCTGGTCGAAGACGAGTGCGCCTGCGAGCGTTATCGCGGGTATGACGACGAACGGGACTGCCACCCTTATGACGTTCCGCAGTTCACGACTGCGTATCACTATCATCTCGCCGCCTCCTTTTTGCCGTTCCTGCGGCAGAGCTCCGCAGCCTGCGCGGCAGTGACAGCTCCCTCGTAGAAGCCGCGCGTCATGCGGCTGACCGCAGTCGTGTAGAAGCTGCTGCACGAGAAGAACTCCCGCGGCGTGCCAACCGAGACTACCTGTCCGCCGAAGAACATAGCGCACCTGTCGGCGCACTCGGCGACGAACTCAACGTCATGCGTGACGATGACCGTCGTTACTCCCGAAGCCTTCAAGCTCCGCAAAATAGCGGTCATATCAGCCTTCGCATTTGCGTCGAGCCCCTTTGTCGGCTCGTCGAGCAGCAGCAGTCTCGGCTTTGAGGCGAGCACCTTCGCGAGCGCGACAAGCTGCTGCTCGCCGCCCGAGAGGTCATACGGGTGCTTGTCCATGAGGTGCGAAATGTCGTAGGGAAGCGCTTTTACGTCCGCGCCGCACTCGTCGAGCTCCTCGCGCACTGTGTTGTGCAGGAAGGTCGTCTGCACGTCCTGCGGCAGGAGTGCGAGGCATTCACGGTAGAGCGAGCGGTTTCGGTACTCCTTCAGCTTTTTCCCGAACACGCGGATAGTGCCCTTGTAGGGCTTCAGCAAGCCCGCCGCCGCGTTGAGGGTGGTCGTCTTGCCCGAGCCGTTGCCGCCGAGAATGCAGAATATCTCCCCCGCCCCGATTCCGAGCTCCAGCCCCTTGATTATGTCCCGCGAATAGCGGTCGTAGCGGAACCACACGCCGCTGAGCGTCAGCGCCTTTTCCTCGGGGACTGTATAGTCCTCCGCGGGCAGCGACCTGACATCATTGCGGTAGTTTTCCTCGATATATCGGCGTCCCGCGCGCACTGTCAGCGGGCAGCTCCCGCTCTCGCCGAGCTCCGCATACAGCCTCGCCGCCGCAGGCATCCCGCGCAGGAGCTCCTCGCGTCCGCGGAGCTGCGTGATTACCTCCTCGGGAGCGCCGTTCGCCGTTATCTGTCCGCTCTCCATGACCATGAGCCTGTCGCATATCGGCACGACCTCCTCGAGGCGGTGCTCCGCCATTATCATGGTCAGCGACATATCCTGATTCAGCCGTTTCAGCGCCGCGATGAAGTCCGAGGCGGCTATCGGGTCAAGCTGAGCGGTCGGCTCGTCGAGTATGAGGATATCGGGCTGCATGACGAGTACCGCCGCGAGATTGAGCAGCTGCTTCTGTCCGCCCGAGAGCTCTGCGACGTCCCTGTCGTACCAGTCGCCGATGCCGAAATAGCTCGCCATTTCGGCAGTTCTGCGGGCTATCTCGCTCTGCGGGACTCCGAGGTTCTCGAGCCCGAATGCGAGCTCGTGCCAGACCTTGTCGGTGACTATCTGCTGCTCGGGCTGCTGCATGACGAAGCCGATTTTTGCCGCAGATTCGCGGTCTGCGAGCTCTGACAGTTCCTGTCCGCAGAAGAGTATGCGTCCCGTGCGCTCCCCGAGCGGCGTGAGCTCCCGCTTGAGCATCCGCAGGAGCGTGGATTTGCCGCTGCCTGTAGCTCCGCAGAGCACCGCAAATTCGCCCTTTTCGAGCGCGAGTGTGACGTCCCTGACCGCGGGCGCCTCACATTTCGGGTACGTGAACGTCAGATTTTCGACTGCAAGTATCTCCACCTCAGGGACACCTCCGTTTCAATGAAAATTGGCAGGAGCACGAGCGCTCCGTAGGCTATGGCTCCGCAGATGCCGAGCGTGCCCGATACCGCGATGTCGATGCGCGGGTAAAACGTGAACGTGAGCGAATCCGTCGCTATCGCGGCGGCGGTCACTCCGAGCAGAGCCAGCGTCACAAGCGTGAAAACGCCGTCAGCCGCCGTGAATCGGAAGCGGCGGAGCTGTGACCGCCTGCCCGTACCGTAGCCGCGTGCGGTCATGCTGTCGGCGGTGATGATGCCGTTCTCGAGCGCCCACGTCGAAATTATCGAAAATACGCGCATACGTCCGCGCAGGTCGTCGACGATGTTGTCCTCGCTGTAGAGCCCCATTGCCTTCTGCGCGTCACTGACCTGCTTCGCTCTACGCGCGAACATCGGCACGGAGCGCAGCGCCATTGACAGCACGAGCGCAAGCTTCGGCGAGAACGTCCCCGCCACACAGAGCACCTTCTCGCTCGTCATTATCTGCGTCAGCGAGCGGAACCAGTAGAGCACGCCGACTATCATAGCCGCCGAATTTATGCCGTATAGCAGGGCTTCGAGCGTTATCGGGCGGTCGTTGAGCACGAACATCACCGTTGCACCGTTGTGCGAAACGAGCGGATTCGCGAGCGCGAGGACTGCGAAAAGTGCGATGAAAAAAATGTGCGAGCGCAGATGCTTCGTGCCGTTTCGGACTG
>Ga0247608_10001444_pt1 | contig 32922 bp, 45 predicted proteins | sample 176DNAGHGlowgp2_FD_193490 | JGI IMG/M metagenome (GOLD analysis project Ga0247608, IMG submission 193490) | Sheep rumen microbial communities from Palmerston North, Manawatu-Wanganui, New Zealand - 1766 DNA GHGlow gp2 | ecosystem: Host-associated > Mammals > Digestive system > Stomach > Rumen ...
TATACAATACAAGCCCGGAAAAGAGCGGAGGCTCTTTAATTTTTTATTGACATTTTGCCTCAAACGTGGTACAATATCCATGTTCGAGAGATTAGGTTTGAACGGTCCGAGCCGTGCTGTTTTGGTAGAGCAGCACGGCTCATTTTCTTTTACTTCTTCCTATATATAATAGAAACGATCATAACAAGCGTCGCGCAGATGATAAACGTCATGCAAACCGCCGTGTTCATCTTCAAGCCTCCTTCTTTTTCAGTTGCGGGTGCTTTTGCAAGAACTTGTTTCTCTTTGCCCTCATTTTCCCGTCTGCTTTTCTGTTCTGACGCGCAAGGCGTCTCCTTTCTTTTCTTCCCGGATTCTTTTTCATTTCTTCTTTCTCCTTCTTTGTTTTGGTACGTAGTGGCATTGAGCAATAGACCAAATCACGATCGCAGAGGCCGCCAGGAATACCAGGACTGCGACCCCGAGGAATATCAATCCTTCACGCATTGCTCTTTCTCCTCCTTATATCTTTTATATTTTGAGGCGAAGATCTCGGAAAGAACGTCCGCGTCTATGTAGCTTTGCCCGGCCGCTTTCGGCGCGCGCTGCTCCTCCTCGCGATATATCGGCTCGGCCGGCAGGAACTCTCCCTCGGGAGATCTTAAAGCTGCCGTTCCAATCTGAACGTATTTCTTCATATCTTCGCCTCCAAGTGTTATTTTTTCTCCTTCTCCAAGAATCCCTGGACCATGTATTCCGGACATTTCCAATCCGTGATTTTCAGGTCCTCCGGATTCGCTGTGAATACGGAGTTTGCTCGCAAATCGTGGCACCCAACCGCGACAAACGGTTCTTTGCCTTTCGGGTGTACCCATGATATTTGATAGACATATCCGTGAACGTCCAATCGCGGGAAATAAACTTCCGAATTGAATCTCGCCGCAACCTTTGCTTCTGTAATCGTCATATTTACCTCCCGGACGATCCGAAACCGTTTTCCCCGCGCTCGCTCCCCGCGAGCTCGTCCACGATCTCGACCTCCGGCGTGATGATCGGCAGAATCACAAGCTGCGAGATCTTGTCTCCGGCTTTGATTTCGTAATCGAGCCCGGAATTGTTGTACAGCTTGACAACGATCGAGCCGGTGTATCCCGAATCAATCACGCCTTCGCTTGTGATACCGTGCTTTACGTTCAGCCCGGATTTGCTTTTCAGGAACCCGGCATATCCTGACGGGATCTCTACGCAAACGCCCGTATCAATCGTCACGCTGTCTTTCGCTTCGATAATCTGCCCGCAATCGTCCGGACAGTACAGGTCGAGCCCTGCGTCAAACTCGTGCGCTCTTGTCGGCGTTTTTGCGCCCGGATTCAGTTTGACTTTTACGCCGCCCTGCGCCGCGGGAAGATAATCACCGGCGATCTTCTCTCCCTTTTGGCGCCTACCGGCGCAGATTACGGAAGATTCAGGATTGATAAGGCAAGCGACCGCCGCCCCGATACCGTGGGACGCGCTGCTGATGCCCAACGAGCCGTCCGTGGTCACGAGGCGCACGATGAGGCCGCTGCTCGGGAGGCAGCTCCACGGCGTGATGAGCCAAACCCAGGTGCTCCACTTCGGCATGAAATATCTGTATTTTCTGTAAAGGTCCGCCGAGAGCAGGAACACGAGATCGACGCTCTTTCCGTAATCGGTCAGCCCGTCGTCTGCCGTTAGGTCTGACGTGAATTGAAGCAGCCCCGAAGGATCAAGCTCTTTTTCGATAAAGTCTCCGTTGAGATATTCCCGAATGGAAGATTTTCGCCAATCGTTCGACCCGTTTTCATCAAAAGGCATTTTCCCGATTGTGTGCTTCGATACCGCAAGGACGCCGTTCTGCTCCCAGCCAAGCGCGATAAACTCGCGCCCTGAATAGTTGAATTCTTCTCCCTGTTTCAGGTCTTTTGCTTTGATTTCAATCATTGTCTTTTCCGCCCTTTCCCGCTTCTTTTTTGAGAAGCTCTTCGTATTCTTCCTCTGTGAGATAGTCGCTCTCTTCGATTTTGTGCGCAATGTATCCCGCAACGATCATGACCCCGTTCGTGATGAGCGTTCCAATCATCATATCTCTGTTTGATAAGTCGCCCTGTTCATTCGACCCGACAAGGCCGAGCGTCAGCAGTAAGCTGACTACCATTACGATTACGCAAAACAGCTCTACAAGTTTTTTCATGGTGAATCCCTCCGTTCACGCTTTTATTTATGTGAATTCTTTTTCACGGCAGGCGACATAAAATGCCGCCGCCGCTTTTTCAACGAGTTTGATTGCTTTTTCAGCTGATGAGCCCCGATATCGAGATGACCTTCCGACTTTACTCTTGTATCGAGAGCCGTCGTAATCAGGATCTTTGAATCGTTGCTGTTTCCGAAGATATCCGTCTGACCGCTCCCGGACAGGAGAGCGCAATATTCAACGCTCCCTTCCAGGATCTCGACGTTTATTTCGATCTCTCCGCAAAACTTTTCGAGTTTGTCAAGCTCATGTTTATATATCTGTTCGTATTTTCCGTTCATAGCGTACCTCCGAAAGCTTTCAACGCCTGGGACAGCTTTCCGGCTGTCTCCGGATCATCTGCCTTGATTCTGTCAATCATGCCGTGAAGCCTGGCGGCCGTCTGCTGCATATCGTCAAACAATGCCTTGAAGGCTGCCACCTCCGGGCTCGCAGTTTTGAGTTTCTTTTTCAGATCTTCGAGCGATTCTCTCGCCATTTTTTCGGCGAGCTTTGCCGTTGTCGCTTCGGCTTCCGCCTGCTCCGCTTTCTTTTTCACCTCGTCGAGCGCCTTTTGCGCCTTTGCCTCGGCCTCTTTCTTCGCGGCTTCCTCGGCCTCTTTGCGTATCTGATCGAGCTTTGCTTTCGGAATCTTCGGATCGGCTTCCGCCTTCTTCAATTCTTCGCGCAGCTTTGCCGCGTTCTCCCTCTCTGCCTGGACAAGTTTCTGATATTCTTCAATCTGCTTTTGATAATTCTCCGTATCGGCCGCCTTTTCTTCGGCCTCCTGGGCCGCCGCTTCCGCTTCTGCGAGCTTATCGTTCAGCAGGTCGTTGATTTCCTTTTGCTTCTCGGCTTCCTTCTTCGCCTTGTCCCGCTCCGCGATTGCCTCTTTCAATTCTTTGACGGAAAGATCTTCTGCTCCGACCTTCTCCGCGAACTCTTCGCGCTCGTCCGACGGCACCGCCAGGAGCAAAAGAGCCTTTGAATAGGGAAGATTCGCAAACGTTTGTGAATCTACGCTTGCGCCGAAAATCGAGATTTGCGCGGAACCGTATTCCTCATACAGACGCATGAAGTTGTTCGCCGTGCTCTGTGAGAATTCAACCTCCGTTTTGAGCCATTCTCCCCACTTGCCATAGGGAAGCGCTCTCTTCGCCTCTTCGAGCCTGCGGCCGATCTCTACCGCGTACAGAAGCGCCATTGCCTGCGCCTGCCGGCAGATCTCCTTGATCTCCGCAGTTATGACGCCGATTTCACGCGCCGGCGCCTTGTCTTGCTGGGACCTGATTTCTAATGCGTTTTCCATTGCTATTCTCCTTTAACAATTCGTTGATATATTGAATCCATTTTGCCTCAAACGCGACGACCTCCGGCGTCCTGTCGCAATTCTTCTTTCCTCTGTTCTGATTTACTTTGCCGTCCTTGTATTCAAGAGTGAAGAACGGCACCTCCGGAGCGGAAATGTGTCTGATAAATAGAATTGTCGTTTCTCCGCGCTCGATTGCGCCGGCATACGTCGCAACGCAATGTGAGAGTTTCTTTCCTTCGTCGATCAGCTCGTCTTTGCTCTGTACCGGCCGGATCAGTAATCCGGTTTCTTCGTCCGAGTAAGTCAGCCAGGCGTTCTTTTTCGCGTTCGCCGCGATCTTCTCGTTTGACGCTCTGTTTGCCATTTCGTTTTTGAGCTTCGTCGCCCTGTCGTACGCCGCCTCTAAATTTCGCGGATAGATAAGCTCCGGCGGCAGGCCGTGTTGGAGATCGTTCGTCATGTTCCAATAATCGAAAAGATATCCTGCGTCGATTGACCTTCTGCAAGTGTCCCTCTGCTTCAAGATATAATTCAGCGTCCGGATCAGCGGAGGATCGAAGCCGAATTCTGTCCTTGCTTTCGTCAGCAGACTTTGAAAGCCTGTGCGTCCGACCTTTTCCACGTCGTCAAGCTGCTTGTCCGTGAGTTTGATCCCGCGGCGTTTCGCCTCTTTGTAAAACATGAATTTGTCAAGCGTCCAATTCTTCACAAGCTGAATCTCCGACTTTTCGATTCCGAGCATTTCGTGCGGCCTGACCTTCTTCCTGTCGAAGAATTGTTCCGCCCGCTCAGTCGAGAAATCTTTCCGGACGTTGTAATAATACCCGCTCGTCGTCGTTGCCTTTTCGATGATCTGCCGGACAATAGGCGATAGCCCGCTCCGGACGAGATTCTCGATCTGCGGATCCTTCGACCACAATTTCAGATACGCGCCGACTCGGATCTTTTTCCGCTCGTCGATGATATATTCTTCGAGTCCGCTCTTCGAGGCGTCCGACGCGTCGAAATCCGCTCTGTTCATGAAGATTTCGTTTTCGTCCCATTCGTCGCCGATCTCCCTCCATACGGCCCGCGCTTTCCATTCAGGAAGCCAGCAGCCATATATACCGGAGATATATCCCGTGTATCTGACCGGGAGCCCGCCTATCAAGGCGATTCCTTCGTATTTCCGGACGTCCCATGATATCCGGCCCTCTTTGTCAACCTGCTTCGTCAGAAGCCAGGAGAGGGAAACGAAATGCCCGCGGATATTGTGAATCGTCATGAAATAATTTCTCTCGATATCGTAAACGCCCCTGATATGTGAGATGTGCAGCGCTTCGGCTTCCGCTCCGCATTCCGGACAAATGCACGTGTCACCGGTGATCTTTGCCTCGTTGTCGAGCGGATCAATGAATCCGAACGAATCTCCGTATCCTCCGGCATGACAGCCCCGGCCGCCGACCGCGTAATCGAGATAATAGCCTTCGCCGCAGGCCGTGCAATGCACGAGAGCGGCTTTCTTTTTGAGTCCCGTTATCGGTTCCCGGTAATATCCGCACCGATAGACGAGCTTCTGCGCCTTCTGTCTGTGTTTCATTTCTTCGAGGACCTCCGGACGCGGCGCTCTCGGCAACAGCTCGTTGACCGTCCGGATCTCCTCCTCGTCTCTTTTCTTCCGTGACATAATCGCACCTCACAGGAAGGACGAGAGATCGATATAAGCCTCTGTCGCTGGCTCCGGCTGATTCTCCGTCTTGTCCCTCTCCGGCAGACCGTAGAACTTGCGCAGAATCTTTTCGGCCGTGATCGGCGTTATACAGAACGCCTTCGCGTTTCCGTGATTCTTGTCCGCGTATTCTTGCAGCGTGCGTTCGGCCGCTTCGAGTGACATTTCTTTGAGTGTCAGATCCTTTTCCAGGATTTCCGCGCTCTTCGGCTCCCTGGCCGCAATCTCTTTCAGCTGTTCGCCGATCATGAAACGCGGCTTCGTCTCGTGTCCCTTCTGTTGCTGTGCGATCAATTCTTGAAGTGTGCTCATAATTGAATCCCTCCGTTTATCAATTACGCCGGAATTATGCCGCCGACGCTCGGCAGATTATCCGTTTATGCCGGCTGTTCTGTTTTCTTTGCGAAAAGATAGTCGAGGCTTGCGTTCGGGAAAAGTCCGCTTATGATTTTTATCTCCGATAAAGTGAACTCCGTTCTCCCGGCTCTTTTGTTGTTCACCGTTTTTTCGCTCGTTCCTATCATTTTCGCGAGCTCTTTTGTGCTTATGTTCTTTCTCGCGAGCTCCGCGTCAAGGTTTGGAAACATGCTTTTACCTCCTCAATTTTACCCCGCAGGGTAAGTTTTTCTTAATTATAAACCCTGCGTCGTAATTTGTCAAGTAGTTTTTTACGCTTTGGCGTAATTTTTTTCTTGACAAGCCGAAATTTACTTGATATAATAGAATTACTCTCATATTTGAGGAGGATTTGTAATGTTTTTAGATATGCTCGAAACCCTTATGAAAGAGAGAAAATTAAACAAAAACTCACTTGCGAAGGAGAGCGGGATTCCTTATACAACGATTGACGGCTTTTATAAAAAAGGCTGTGATAATATCAAACTCTCCACCTTGACGCGTCTTGCGTCTTTTTTCGGCGTTTCTCTTGATTATTTGATTAACGGCGAAATTACTAATATTTCTTCTCATGAGCGAGACGTTATTTTCGCTTATAGAAAAAACCCCGCTATGCGTGAGGCCGTCGATAAACTCCTCGGTGTTCCTTCTGACGGTCCGACCGTCGGAGATGATATAGCTTCAACCGTGGCCGAGGCCGTTCAAAAAAGTTTAGTCAAAAAATAACGATTATCCTTCCGGCTCCCGGAATGATTTTCGTATTTACAATTTATCTTTGAAGGAGATTTATCATGAAAAAGCTCAAAGCCTGGCAAGTGATCCTTTTAATCATCTTTTACCCCGTCGGAATCGCCTATCTGATTTATCGGATCTGTAAAAAGAAAAAGAGCGGGTCCGCCGCTCCCTCTCCAGAGCCCGCAAAATCCGCAAATCGTGAAAGCATGGTGTTTGTCACAGAAAAAGGCAAAGTCTTTCATTCTGTCCCGGATTGTTCCGACGCTTTCTGCGATCAGATTTCCGAAAAAGACGCAAGAAAACGCTGGCTCCGTCCGTGTAAAAAATGTTGTAGCCCTCAATTCTATAAATTCGATTGATATCTTATTTTATCGACCATAAGGAGAAGAAATGAGTTTCGCCAAGATCCGGCCCGTCCCGGAGGAGTGCGCACAGAACGCCGTTCTGTATTGCCGCTTCTCCTCTGACCGTCAAAAAGAGAATAGTATTGACTTTCAGCTCCGGGCGGATCGTGAGTATTGCGAGCGCAAGGGATTGAAAGTCGTCGGCGAATATATCGACCGCGCTCTCACAGGAACGAACGACAACCGTCCGGAATTTCAACGCATGATCCGAGACGCGAAGAAGCAGCAGTTTGCTTTCATTGTCGTTTACCGGTTCGACCGTTTCGCCAGGAATCGATATGATTCGGCCATATATAAAAAGGAACTTGAAAGCCACGGTGTCCGCGTTCTCTCGACAGAGGAGAGTGTCGGCACCGGAGACGAAGGAATAATTCTTGAAAGTATTTACGAGGCAATGGCCGAGAGCTATTCCCGCAAGCTTTCAAAGATCGTCACAGAGGGATTGAAGGAGACGGCCCGCAAAGGCCTGACAACAGGCACCGCCGCTTTCGGATATAAATCCGTCGACCATAAGCTCGCGATCGACGAGCGGACCGCTCCGGCCGTCCGGCTGGCGTTCTCCTCGTATGCAGAAGGAAAGACAAAAACGGAAATCTGCGACGACCTGAACGGCCGAGGATTCCGGACAAGCAAAGGAAACCCGTTCAATATCGAAACGATCACGCGCCTGCTGTCCCGCCGAGTCTATATCGGCGAAAACGATTATCTCGGCGTAGAGCGTTCCTCTCCGCGTATCATTGACGACAAACTTTTCTACACCGTGCAGGACCTGCTCGCGAAGAATAAGCGCTCGTACGGCAAGAAAAAAGAGAAGGCATATTTTGCCCTCTCCGGAAAACTCTTCTGCGGCCCGTGCGGGTCCGCTATGATCGGAGACGAGGGAACGAGCAAGACCGGAAAAACGTTCTATTATTACACCTGCGGCTCCAAAAAAAGAAAACGCTCCTCCTGCACGAAGAAGAGCGAAAAGAAAGATTTTCTCGAATGGTACGTCTGCGAGCAGACGGTAAACTATGTTTTGACGGACGACCGGATATCAGAGATCGCCGAGAAAGTCGTTGCTCTGAATGAAAAAGAGAACGGTTCCGAAGAGATCCGGCGCCTTGAAAAAGAGATTGCCTCCATAGAGAAAGAATTCTCCACGATTGCCGAGAAACTTCTCGCGACGGATTCGCCGAGCCTTATCAAAGCGATAAACGAAAAGGCCTCTGTCCTGGAATCCAGGAAAGCGGACCTCGAAGGCGAGCTCGCCTCCCTCCGGCTGCGAGCGGATCTCCGGCTCGATCAGAAGGAAGTTGAATCCTATCTGAACACCTTCCGCAACGGAGACCTCCTCGACGAGGAATTCCGCCGGCGCCTGATTCACGCTCTTGTGAACTGCGTTTATATATGGGACGACAAGATCCTGATTTATTATAACGTTCGCGGTTTTGAAAGCGTCTCGTACATTGACGCGCTGGCCGACGCCGAGCAGCTGTCCGAGTGTTCGGATAGCTTATCGTCTGGTCCACCATTTACCAAGCTATCCGAACACCACGCTTTCGTATTTACGAACGGCGTCCTCGGGATAGTCATAAGCAGAGGATAAAACCTCTGCTTTTTCCTTTTCCGAAAGAAAAGCCGGCGAGCCGAAGCCCGCCGTGAAAAGATCCGGAGAAAGATCTGTTTCTATATAGCAAAATGGAGGAAAGCTTATTTGAAGAACTCCGCGAGCTTCTCGCTGTCAACGATTTGATACGTTTTCCCGTATCTTCTGATCGTGACCGTTATCTCCGCGTCCGGAATCAGCGTTTCCGAAATCGGATCCGATTCCGGCTTCTGTTCTTCTTTCTTCGGAGGATATGCAAGCGCAAGATATTTGACGTTTATCGGCGACATGATCGCGCTCTTGCCGTCCTCTGATTTGTTGATGACGTATCTTCCGCTCGTTTTGTTTGCGGATTCTACAATCCAATTTTTCGCCTTTACCCACGACGGAATACTGCTCCCGCTCCAATACGTCGCGCCTTCGAGGATCTTCACAACGGAGCCGACGTTGATTTCTTCGTCCTCCTGTTTCCCGTGAACAACGCCGAAATAATCGGCAATGATTCCCGCCTCGATTTCCGCGAGTTTTTGCAGGTTCTCGTCTTTGAGCAGAAATTCCGCGTCCGCGATGTGCGTATGGAATCCGTGCTCAATCAGAACGGCACACGTGCAGCCGCTCTGCGCTGCGTTCCGAATCACGCCGTAATAATCAACGCCCGGCCTGTTCGGATATTCTCTCGTCTTTGAGCCCCGGAAATAGTGTCCCATAGCGTCCGAGACGGCTTTCCCGAGTTTGTCTGAAAGGTCCTTGTTCTCCGGCCTTGTCATGGAATAGTATACAACCGTTCCTGTGCAATATTCCGGATAGTATTTCGACCCGTCCTCTGCTGTCGCTTGTCCTGGTGCGTTGCTATGCAGCGACAGGAACATACAACAGCCATTCTTTCCCGCTTTTGATCCGCGGTCTGCAAGCTCCGGATCGTCTGTCAGTTTTTCGCGAGTTACCAAAACTTCAAAGCCGCGCTTTTCGAGCTCCGCTTTGAGTTTCTGCGCGAGATAGAACATTTGATTTCCTTCGTAGTAATCCTTTACGTGCGGAGAATGATTCGCGTTCTTCCCGTGCCCGGGATCAAGACAGATTTTGAGAGCCATTATTATTTCGCCTCCTCATCTTCCGAGCCTTCGTCCGCTTCCTCTTCTGCCTCGGGAGGCTGGTCTGACAGATAGTATTCAATGCCTGCTTCCTTTCCCCATGCAATCTTCGCTTCGGCCAGCGCTTTTTCGATCATATCTTTGAGCGCGTCGTATGTAATGAAGATCTTCAAGATTGCCGGCATATAGGAATATACCTTCTCGACCACGTACGCAAATTTTACGGAGCCGGTGCCGGAACCGTAAATCTTTTCCGCTTCGGTGACGAGTGCGTAAAGCATTTTGTAAACGATTTTCTTTTTGCCTTTCACAGCGAAAAAGATAATCAGACCGATGAAAACCAGGATCACAAGAAGCGAATCCCAATTATGAGCCAAAAAGTCAAGCATAATAAACCTTCTTTCTGTTTTTTATTTATCATCTCGAATCTCGTCGATTCTGTGATGAGCTTGTTTGCAGCTCTCCTCAACGCGTGTTACGCGTTCGTTGAGCTCTCCGACGGCTGATCTTGTCTCCCGCGTCTCGCGTTTGAGATCATCGACGCCGGCTTTAATATAGCCAATATCAGAAGCGATAACGCCGCGGCTCTGACCTTCCTCCGCGTCGTCCTTCTTTTTATTGCGCTGAAACGTCAGGAATGCGATTATAAATCCAAGCGCCCCGAAAACGATTGAACAAATCACGCCCACAGTTGCCGCGTTCATTATTTCTTCCTCCTTTTCAGTTGATTTCTTTTTCAATCTCCTTGCGCTCTTTTTCTACCCGCGCCCGAAGATCAGCGACGAGATCAACGATTTTCTTTTGCTCCATGATCTCCGCCTGCTTTTGAATGATTTCCGCTTGTAATTTGATAATCTCTGCCTGACGTTCGCAGACTTCGAGAAGCGTCATTATTCCGGCTTCTCCGGGAAAACGACGTTAAACGGGAAGCCTTCCTGTTCGGTCAGATCTCGGAGCAGCTTCCTGTATCGGCTCCACGCTCCCGTGAGCGCGTTTCCGAGCCCTTTCAAGAAAGAGAGCCACGCTGTGAACGTACTCCCGGAAGGAACGTCGAGCCCGAGTCTGTCGAGGCTCATTTCGGCGTCGCTTTCTTCAAGGAGCTTGTTTCTGATTTTTCGGCAGAATTCTGCTGCCGATTCTTCGTCCTGTTCCGCGCACGCCCTTTCGTATCCGTCACGGAGTGTCTCCATGAGCTCCGCGTTCTGCTTTGCTGCCGCCGCTTCCGCCCTGGCAAGTCTCTTGTATAAGTCCGTGTTTTGCATTGTAGTTGACCTCCAAATTATTATAGAATTCGATCATCTTTATTCTCTCGTAATACGTGTCTCCACGACTTGCGTTTGCGAGCCATGATTTGAGAGATTCAAACGCCGTTCCCGGCGCATATTCTCCGGACCGTTCTTTTTCGTAGATCTTCCGGAGCTTCCGCCGCTGTCTTGATTGCTTGTTTTTGTTCATCTTCCTGACGATTCGGCCGGAAGATGTGATTATAAACTTCCATTGAAGCATTTTGACGCCCTGCTTCAAAGGATAGAGACAAGTCTTTTTATTCAGCTCCAAGCCAAGCGCCACGAGTTTCTGTTCGATAATCTTCCAACAATTCCGGAGAAATTCTTTGTCCGGATCTATCAGTACCATATCGTCCATATAACGCACGTAATATTTGACTTTGAGCCGCTCTTTTATGAAGTGATCCAAATCATCAAGGACCGCGAGAGCAATGAGCTGCGATACCTGGGAGCCGAGTCCGATTCCCACGTCTCCGAAACTCTCTACAATTTCGCACGCCCTGAAAGCTATTTCCGGATCCTTCACCCGTTTGCAGATTGCCTCTTTCGCGACGTCGTGCCGTATACTTTGGAAATAGTGATGAATATCGCATTTCAGCACCCAGCCTTCCGGACCGAATCTCTGCCTGTATTTCCGGAGATGTGCCGTGATCCTGTTCAGCGTGTAATCCACGCCTCGCCCTCTCATACAGGCGCAATTATCCGGAATAAACGATTTTGTGATCTGCTCGTATAAACCATTATCACAGAGCGACCGTTGAAATTGTCTGTCTTTGAGCCTTGTCGCTACGATTTCCCGCCTCTTCGGTTCATATATCGTGAATTGTTGATATCGGTCTATTTTGTATTTTCCGTCCAGGAGATCCCGGCGGAGTTTATACGTGTTCCGCAGCGCGTTATGCTCATAACCGACCGTCGAATCCTTCCAACGGATATTTTTACAAGCCTCTTTCAGCCCTTTATAAAGGTTTTCAAAAGATATTACTTCTTTATACGACATACATTTGAAATACACGGACGCTTGCAGAGAGACGATCTCGAAAGACTCTCTCGTCGTCCGTATTGTTTTCCCTTTCGGGATAGGATAACCGCTCCTTGTGTGAGCTGCGCTGCTTTGGTCTTTCGACTACTCGATACGGGCAAATTCTCACAATCGACCGCCGCCCCGTTACCGTTGATCGCGTTGTTGTTGTTCAACGAGCCGTCCGTGTTCACGTTGCGCACGTTGTTGCCGTTGCTCGGGTTAGGAGAGCGGAGCCAGCAGTTACGAGCGGAACCGCGAACCGGATAGATAGCGATTACCCTATGTTTCCTCTTGCTTTTTGAGTTTTGCTGTGTCAGATTTTATCCACGCTTTCAGCAGCTCGTCCGCTTCTACGACAAGCCCGGTCCAATAATCGAGCTGGTCTCCGCTGATATAATGTGCTGCGTATGCGTCCTCTATCAGATCAAGCAGAGCGTCAAGGCTCGCGTGCGCGAGTATCTGTTCTCGTCTCCTGTATTCGTTATCCTTCGGATATTCCGAAGGAAAATGAACGGAATTTGCGTGACGAATCGAAATGCACGCTGCACGAATCTCGTTGACGATCGGAGCGGCGTATATCCAACGCGTAGACTTTGGAAACGTTTTCGCTCTGTCTATGGTATACGTTTTGAGAGCCCTCGCCTTGTTCAAGACTTGAAGCTTTCCTTCGTTCCTGTCGCCTTTCCTGACGCTCATTGCTTGCTCCTTCCCGCCTCTACCGAGGCGGATTGTTTGATTATGCGATTATACAAGCGACCGCCGCCCCGTTACCGCCGAGCGCGTTGCTGTCGCCCAACGAGCCGCCCGTGTTCACGCCGCGCACGGTGTTGCCGTTGCTCGGGTGCGGAGAGCGGAGCCAGCAGGAACGAGCGGAACCGAACGAATCATATTTGATTCGTTCGGTATTCGTCAGCCCGACGTAAAATTCGAGCTGTTCGCCGTCCTTCAAAGATGAGCTGTCCCAGGATCCGTATATTTCCGGTCTTGAAAGCAGGAAGAACTTATCTTTGACGTTGTAAACGGTGCTCTTCGCCTGAACCGTTCCGTCGAGGCTGTCTACCTCGAAAACGTCGTTTGTCCTGTACGGCACGACCGCCGCTTTGACAGCGTTCAGGAAATCGTCTCCGAATCCGTGGGCGAATCCGGCGTATGCCGTGTCGCTTCCGATCAGGTTCCCGTTCGGTCTGTCGAACTTCGTCTGTGCTGTGTAGTAGGTGTTGACCTTTCCTTCACTGTTCAGCCATTGACGGAGATTGCTCTGTGCGTAGTTGTTTGACCCGCAAACGATTCTGTGAAGATGATTCATGTTTTCGGTCAATCCGTCCGTCGCTCCAAGATCAACCGCTCCCGGAATCTCTGTCGAGGAGAGAACGACCGTCTCAATCGCTGTTGTCGAATTGACGCTCGGATATGATTTCATCTGCTTGTTCTGCATAGATTGATTGTATTGTGCGGATATCACGAGCTGGCCGCCTGCCGGCACGTCCTGCGTCAAAGTGAAATAGAACGTCACGTTGTTGTCGTCCGGATACCATGCCTGATTCTTTACGGTGAAGCAATACGAACCCGCTTCGAGTCCGGCTGCCGCGTAATAGAGCGCTTCCTGCGCGTCAAATATCAGGCTCTTGTATGCGGAACTCGTCCCGTATACAAACTTCATTTCGAGCGTCATTGTGTGCGTCAGACGCGTGTCTGCTGCCGCGTGCTGATTGTGCGCTCTGACAACAAACTTGACATTGCTTGCTGTCTCCGTGATAATGATTTTGTCTCCGGCTGCCGCTGTTCCTGCTGTGATTGCGATTCCGTAATCTGCGAGCACGATTCCTTCGCCGTTTTCCTTTTGCCATACGTTGCCGTCGAACGTCGCCTCGTAGTGGCCGTTGTGCGCTTCTCCGATCGCGTGGAGGAACGTTGCCTCGTCCACGGTAACGGCTGTCACGCCGGTATTGTCTGCTCCTACGCCCGCGGACAGCGTGGTTTCCTTCGGCACTTCGAACTCATAGCCGACCGGGAAAAGAACCGGACCGAGCCCGAGTTTTACGGCCTGCTCGACGTCCTTCATGCTGTTGATTGCGAAGATAGTATCGAGATGAACGGTCGTTGATTCTCCGTCCCTGTTGGTGACGGTGATATCCGCTCCTGTCGCCGTCTGAACGGCCGAGATATTCACGTTCTCCGAAGCCTGAATCGCCGCGTCAAGCGCGAGCAGAGCGGCCACGAAAGATTGATATTCGTCCGAGCTCTCCGCTCTGTCCGGATCAATCGCGAACGGCTCGCAAAGCATATAAAAATGCTGTGACGTGAGCAGCTCATTTGAAAGCCCGTACAGACCCACTTCCGCAACGATGATTCCGGCCGTTGCAAGCGTCTGTTCGGAGAGTGTGACGCGGATCTTCTTCACGCCCTCTTCCGTCACGATTTCGGCGTCGTTCAGGACCTGCGTCCCGTCTGCCTTTTTCGCTCCGAAACGCACGGTCACGCCTGCCGGGATAGCATACGGGAGCCCGTCGTTCAGAGGAATGATATCAAGGATCCTTGAATTTTGGTCGCCCTGCTTCACGAAAATGTATTCAAGAGGCGTTTTCCTCGTGAAGTCGAGCGAAAATGTTTTGAGAATTGTCAAGCTCATTTTTTGTCCTCCTGTTGTTCTTTGAGAGCTTCCGCGTACTGCTGCTCCGCTGCGGCGATTTCGTTCTTCTCGATTTCCTTAACAGACGTCAGGATCTCTTCGAGAATTCCGCGCAGGATATAGCACGGGAGCCCTCTCTTTTGAATTGCAGCGTTTACGCTGTTGACGATCTCCGCTTTCGCGTCTCTCATTTCGAGCACAAGCGGACGCGTGACCGCCTTCTTTTCTTCCTTCGACATAATCTTTCCTCCTTTTATGCTTCAAGCGCTGATATTCGCGCTTCAAGAGCTTTGATTTTCGCAATCATCGGAGCGATCAGCTCCTCGTAACGCAGACTCCAGGATTCGCCCTCTTGTCCTATGTTGTCATAGCACAACGTCGCGAATTCCTGCTCTGTCAGGCCTGCCGCCTCCATAGCCTCTTTGACTTCCTGGGCGATAAAGCCTGTGTGATATCTTCCTGCGCCTCCGTTGTTGTACTTGTATCTGACCGGGCGCAATCTGTCTATCAGGTCGATATATCTCGCGTCCACGCTTTCGATTGAATTCTTCGCGTTTCTGTCCGAAATAACGGCGATCGAGTTTGTCGATTTCCAGGTTCCGTCCAGGAGTGCGTATTGCTGCGTCGTTCCGAGATTGATTTCTGCGATTTTGTAATTGCCTATGTTGGAAGTATTTCCGACTTTTGTTGTTCCCAGGTTATAGAATCTGATTCCGTCCGTCATAACCGCGATTGCACGGTTATAATTTCCCGAGCCGTTCGTGTCGCCGTAGGTCATGATTACGCCGGATCTGATAACTGACGTGTAGTTGTAGTTTGTGTTTTCGATTTGCAGGCTCACGCCGTCCGTTCCGATATAAACCTGATTACTCGATGATCCGAGCCCGCCTGTTTTTGCAAGCGACGACGTTCCACAATACAGGCTCGCAGACGTTCCGGACGCTCCAATCGTGAAATTGTAGGTCTCGTTTCCGATCGTTCCTGTTGTCGCATATATAGCGCCTGTCAGGTTTGCCGACGTGCAATACAATTCTCCGGACGTGTTGACGCCGAATTTTGATCCGACTTTCAGGCCCCATGAAGTGCCGTAATGCCCGCCGATCGTCATATATCCGGTCGAGCCTGTGCAAAGGAAAACCGTTGAATTCGCGAACGATGATCCCGAATACAGGGAATTGTTGTCAGCGTTGAATCCTGCTATCTGAACCGCTCCGTCTCCGGCCTTGAAATACGTATACGACCCGTTCTTCACTTCAAGAGCCGTTGCCGTAATCGTTCCGACTATGTTCGCGACAGGCACCTGCAAAACACCGTTTACAATCGTACAGCCGCCGATATTCCCGCTCGGTGCATTCAGCTTCCCGCTGAACACCGCTCCCGAGGCGTCATCTACACGGAATCCCGGCAGATTGATGTAATACGAGCCGTCATTGTAATTCGGGTCTATATAATACGAGTTGTTTCCGCCGAATTTCAGCCGTCCGGAGATCGTCAGATTCTTGACCTCTCCGGCTGTCGCCTTAATCGTTCCCGTTATATCGACGCCCGTTGCGACGATTCCGTCCGCATTGATCTGTCCAGCCGTCAGCTTTCCGGTTATTTGAGCCGCTCCGACCGATATCGAGAGAGCCTCGATATAATCGGCCGTGATTCGTCCGTCTATGATATCAACGACGCCGGTCTCTGTCTGATATCCCGCTCCGTTTGTCAGCTGATTGTTGTTTGTCGGGATATCTCCCGTTTTTGCTGTGTCCGTCGGAAGCTGGGAATAAGTCAGACGGTTATCTACGTTTGACGCGTCGATATGCAATCCGGCCGCATTGATCTGTGAAGCCGTCAGCTGTCCGTCGATGTTGGCCGCCGAAACATGAAGATTTGTTGCGTTGATTTGGAGCGCCGTCACGGATCCCGTCCGGATCTTTCCTCCGTCGATTTCCGTTGTTCCTGAATAATAGACGTTGCCTTCGATATCCAGGACGGCGAGACGAGCTGCGTTTGCCGCTTCGTTTGCTCCGTTGATTGCGTTCTCGACCTGTTCTGTTGTATACGACGTCGAGCCGTTGCTCCAATCGATCTTTGAACGAATCCAAATATACTTATTCGGCACCCATACAGGAACGCCCGAGCTCCAAGAACCGCCGCTTGTCGTGACGTTTGAATCGGACAAATAATATTCCTGTGTGATTGCCGTTATCCCTGTTCCCTGGTCTCCTGTGTCGCCCTTGATTCGGCCCACGTTTTCCCATGCAGAGCCGTTCCAAACGTACAAGTCGCCGTTGACAAGATACGCGTCTCCGGGATTTCCTGTCGGGTGAGCCGCTATGAGATCCGCAAGCGTCGCGTATGACCCGAGAATCGTCACGCTCGTTCCCGTCTCTCCCTTTGCGCCGGATATGCACGTCGGAGCGCTCTCTGACGTTGATCCGCTCGCATAGGTCCAAACGGTTTTCTGCCACATGAATTTTCCGTCCTCCCAGGCCGGAGCGGTCGTGCTCCACCCTGTCGAAGGCGCCGTTGTGCTGCTTGTATTGAGCGCGTAATAAACCGCTACGTTTGCGATTGTTGAGGATTTGACCGAGATATTTCCCGTCGCAATAATTCCGTTTACGTCGAGCTGCGACGCTTGCAGAATTCCGGTGATGTTGGCCGCCGCGACGTTGAGATTCGTTGCGTCGATCTGCGAAGCAACGAGCCGGCCTGTGATGTTGGCCGCCGGCACCTGCAAAACATCGTTTACAATCGTACAGCCGCCGATTTCTCCGGACGTCGCTTTGATGTAGCCTTCCGCGTGTATGTTTCCGGCCGAATCGACCTCGAACTTTCCGGACCCGATATTCAGCGAGCCGCCCGTAATCGTGCAGCCGCTGACGGTTATTGCTGACAGCGTTCCGGTCTTGATGTAGTCCGCTACGATTGAGCCGTCGATTGTCATTGCCAATCCGTACGGGCCGTCATATCCGTTCGACGAATAGCCGAGGCCGGAGCTGTTCCAGCGCCAAACCTTCGTCGCCGTTTGAATGCTGTTTGTATTCATGATCAGGATCTCGGAAGGATAATTCGCCGGGTGCAATACAACGTATCCTCCGGCGTTACCCGTGATCCTGTTTGTTGCTTCGATAATCGCGTTGTTCAGGTCCGCGTAATCTTTGTTTTTGTTTTCTTTGACCGCTTCCGCGCTCGCGTCTATTTTTTCGTTTATCTGTTTTACGGTATCCGAGAGCGAGTATCTCGCGCTCCCGATCGTCAACGTTGTGTATCTCTCGTTCAGGACGTCGTAAACCGTCTTGATGATCTTCGCTTTTGCGGATATTCCGAGAGCGTCGAAGCGTACCGTCACCGTATCGCACAAACGGACGCGTTCCAGCGCGGCAAAATCTTTATATTCCGGCGTGTCCCATATTTGAAGCAGGGAAACGGTGATATTGATTTCCGGCGCGTTCAGCTCGTGCGAGGCGATATACGCCTCCGCTTTCGTTCTGACCGCTGCCTCCGTGATTTCCTCGCCGTCCTCGAATTCGTCCGTCAGGTCGAGGATCAGCGCCTTGCTGTGTCCGATATTTCCGGGATCTACAAGAGCAATCACGCTCTCCGCGAGCTTCACCGTCTCTTCGTGCTGGTCGATGATCTCTCCCTGCTCGTCATATACGTTGACCGTCTTTGTCGCAAACGGGCAGACGTGCGTATACACGGCCTCAATATTCTGCTCCTGCTTTGCGTCCGTCAGGTTCTTGCCGTAATTGATCGTCACGCCGTTGTCTGCGCCTCTGTTGACGTGCAGCTTGACGACGAAATTATCAAATTCGAGCTCTCCGGCATATTTGCTCAAAATTGAGCCTTCCTGCCCGCCGATGAACGAACGAAGGGAACGAGGAGCCGTTATTTTGATATCTTCGAGGACCGTTTTATCAGACCATGCCGTGAAGTTGTGAGAAATCGGACAGGCCGCAAACCCCGCCGTCATTGCCGCTTGCGCCGAAGAGGCCGTGAGCGATAACTCCATAAGCGGAAGCCCGGACAAATCATACGAGATATGATTTGCGTAAAACGTCACGATTCCTTTCATCGGCTTGCTCGACTTGTAGATTCTAAACAGCTGCGGATCTGACGTTTCGTTCGGCTTTGCTTTGATAACGGATCCCTCTCCGATTTCACCGTACAATTTTCCGGAAATCGGATATTGCATTTGAAGCGTGAAGGCTCCGTTTCTTTCTTCCGTCGCCTGGCATGATATGACGTCCGCGAGGACGCCTTTCCCGTTGCTGTTGAATTCCGCTGCGTTTTTCGCATATAGAATCGGGATCATAAGCAACACCACCTCGGCACGATTTCGACCGCCGTCACGGATCCCGTCCAGGAGATGACGTTATCTCCTTTTGCGAGCTCCGGAAACGTCGGGGTGAACATTTTGTTGTTTTGCAGGACGTTTCCTTTGTATGCGTTCATGATTTCCGAATCAATCTCGATATAATCCTCTACGCCCTGGAATATGAAGTCTTTGTTGTTGACCGTCAGCGTGATGTTCCCGCTTCCGGTTATTTTGATATAAGGCTTTGAAGAAAAGAATTCCGGATTCCTTATCTTTTCCGCCGCCTCCAATACAACGGGACGTTTCCCGTCTATTCTGTACTTGAACGGCTTACAGTTGAATTGAATCGTCGATTTCCCGAGGCACGGCAGCTCCTGCTCGAGATTGTAGGCGTCCGCGTACGCGGCGAGCCTGTAATAATCCGGATCGTAACTGTCCGTCAATTCAAAATAGCCGACTTCCGATGAGAGCCAGCCTTTCACGCGGTGAGCAATCTCCCTGATATCGTGCAGGCCTTCGAGCGCGGCGACCGTGTATTTGATCGTCACGTTCTTGTATCTCTTGTTGTCGATTATCAGATCTCCGGAGCGGCCGGGGACTGACGCAAAAGTCAAGTCCCGTGCCGCGCCCGCAAATGTGTTTTTTGTTTGGATTATCAGCTGTTCGTTGAGCGATATCACGCCCGCAAACTGAAAATAAGGCAGTTTTTCAAGCATTACGCAAATACCGCTCCTTTCTCCTTGATCCGCTCTCCGATAACCTCCATGAGGCGATCAGCGAGCGTCTCGACGTCCTCTTCGCTGTTGTTGTTGAAGTTGTCGATATTCAGATTCAGAACGAGATTGATTGATTTTTCTTCCTTGCTCTCGCTCTTTTCCTTGTCCTTCTTCTGATCTTCCTTCGCTTCCGCTGCCGTCAGGACCTTTTCTCCGCGGTGCAGGACCGCCGGGAAGTCATCATACGGCACGTATTCCATGCCGACGCGGAGTTTCGGAATGCTCGGGATATTGAACCCTAACTTCTGCCCGCCGATTATCGGCACCCAATCCGGCACGTCAAACGAAATCTTATTGATTCCGCCTATCAGAGCGTTTAACCCGTCAATGATGAAGTTTATCGGGGCCTTTACGATTGCGACGAGTCCGTCCCAAATGTTCTTGAAAATATTCTTGATATTTTCCCAGGCGCCCTTCCAATTTCCCGTGAAAACGTTCTTGACGAAATCGATAATATTCTTGAAAATGCCTGTTATACTTTCAAAAATCGTTTTGACCGTATCGAACGCGCCTTTGAATCTTGAACCGATCAGATCAATAAACGTTTTGAAAACGGCTTGCAACACCGGCATGATCTTTTCGATAATGTTCTGAATCAGCGCAATAATCGGTTTCAGGAGCATATTCAAAAGCTCCGTGAGAGGCTTCAACAGCTCCGAAATCAATTCAAGAATCGGCGTCAGGATCGGCGCTATCATCTTTAACAGGTCGACAATGACCGGCAAGATTGCCTGGACGACCGTTGTCACAATCGGGAGAATGTTCCTTATCAGGTCGAGCAGCACCGGGAGGATTGTTTGAATAATCTCCATGATAGGCGGCAAGAGCTGCTCTATCAGGTCAAGCAACACCGGAAGAATCGCGTCTATAATATCGAGGACCAGCGGAAGCAGCGTGTCGATCAATTCAAGGAATATCGGGAGGATCCCTTCGACAATCTGAATGAATACCGGCACGAGCCTGTCAATGAGTTGTATCAGAACCGGCAAGACCCGCTCGATAATCTGCACCACGTAGGGGAGCAGCTTTTCGATCAGCGTTATGATGACCGGCAGAATTGACGTGATAATCGTTTGAATCAACGGCATGATCTGAACGATCAGGTTCAGAATGAGCGGCAACACCTGCTCGACGATGTTCTGAAACAGCGGTGCGAGCCTCTGCAACAGGTCAATGATGACCGGCAGAATTGAGGCTATCACGCCTTCAAGGACCGGCAGCAGCTGTTCCAGGAATCCCGCAAGCATAGGAAATATCGTTTCGATGAAATCGAACAGCGGAGGCATGACCGTTTCAAAAATATTGACGATGACCGGCGTCAGAGAATTGATCAGCTCCTGAATCTTCGGAAGAGATTTGATAATCAGGTCTACAAATTTCTGAACAATAGGCACGACCGCCGAGCCGATCGTGTTTTTCAAGCCATTAAACGCCGCCTTGATATTCGCTATCGTGTCTCCGAGTTTTACTCCGGCCTTTACGTCGTTTTCTGACATGACGATTCCGAGATCGTCAGCCTCTTGTTTCAAGGCCGCGATCCCGTCGGATCCCGCATTCAGGAGCGGGAGCATTTCTGTATATCCTTTTCCAAGCAGCGCGGCTCCGATTGCATTCCTTTCGGTTCCGTCCTCCATATCGGCGAGCGCCGCTGTTATTTTCTCAAATTTTTGTTCTGTTGATAATCCGTCGAGCTCTTCGAGACTTAATCCGAGGCGTTCGAGATACGCCGCGGATTGTGCGGAGCCCTGTCCGGCTTTGTCGAGCTGACTCGACATTGTTTTGACCGCGGAAGTCAGCACGTCCGAGCTGACTCCGCTCTGATCGCAAGCATGAATCCAGCGTTGCAGCTCTTCGCGGTTAATCGACGTTCTTTCCGAAAGTTTGTCGATGACGTCCGCCTGCTGCGCCGTCCCTGTCGCCATTTTATAAGCGGCCGCTCCGATTGTTGAAGCGGCCCCGACAACGGCCGTTCCTACGGCCGCCGCGCCCTTCGCAATAGAAGAAAAGGCGCTCTTGACCTTGCTCCCCGAACTTTCAGCTTTTTTCGTCGTTGTGTCAATGCTTTTGTTCGCTTCGGCGTTGTCTATGAAGATTTGACCGAAGAGCTGAAAAATGTTTGCCAAGTTTACGCCTCCTTTCGTGTTTGTGCAATGTATGCCGCGACTATACCGTCCATATCTTCTTCGATTTTGTCCGGATCCCTCGGCGCCGCGCCGTTCGTCCCGCTTTCGTCGAGGATTTGGCGCAAAAATTCATCATATCCGAGCGGTTCGTTCCCGTTCATCTTTGCGAGCATATACGACGCGATCCACAAATTTCGCGTCTGCTCGATTGCCTCCTGCTTTTCAGCGTATGATATCAGCCCGGAGAGCTCCGTCAACGGGAGCTCCCCGATCAGGCCGATATCGTAGTATTTGCTTAACAGGTTTAAGAGCCGCGCTCTACCTTCCGACGTAGAGCCGTACCGAAAAAATTTCGGATTCCCTCGTCGTTGATAACCTCGTTCAGAATCTCTGCGAAATCCATTTCTCCGGCTTCTTCCAGGCTTACGCCTTTATAAAGCGAGATGAATTCCGGGATATCTTCTCCGATTCTGTCAAGCTGCGGCATAATCTCGGCGACCAGCTCGAAACCGAGCTCGACCGCTTTCTCTCCTTTGATTTCTGCCAATGCTTCTTTTTTGTTCCCGGCGCTTTTGAAGATATCTGCTTCTTTGAGCCTCGTCAAAATCGGTTTGACGTCGAGCTTCGCGATCATTCTCGAAAGAACCGGGATTGTCTTAACTTTCAGCATTTGTCTTTCCTCCTGATTTTGCTATTAAGGGCCGGTTGTCACGGCCTGCGGATCTGCCGATACCTCTTCGATCTGATATAGATCTCCGTTCAGGTCGTCGATTGTGTAGTGCGCGTAAATTTCGAGCGCAAGCTCGTTTTCCGCTTTCTGCACAGCCTTGACAGCGAATCCGGCTTCGTTCAAGCCGTTGTAAATGGTTATCTTCTTGAACTTTCCGTCCATGAGTTTTGCAAAGAGCGTCACGTTCTTGCAGTAGACAGAAGATCCGGAAGCAGCGGACAAAACGCCCGCCTTCGCGTTCTTGATTACCTGCGCGTCGCCGGTTCCGGTCACACGGCAGCCAGGGAGCGCGAGTTTGAGCTCCTCCTGCGAGCAGCAGAGGGAATTCACTTTCAGGACAGCTTCCTGCGATTCGATAACCTGCATTCCGGCGGTTTTCCCGACGCGGCCGTCGAACTCGATATCACGGATTGTCTGTGTGCCGTCGAATTCTCCGCCTCCGCGTGTCGGTCCGATCTTCCTTTGCGAAGTCTCGCCAAAATCGACATAGAGCAGGCCTTCGTCGATTTGAATCTTGTCGACCTGCGCCTGCGTGAGATTAGTTACCGTAGGCATTGTTTATTCCTCCTCGTTTATGTAAAAAATTCTTGCCGCATAGATCTGCCGCCTATGCGAGAGATCGTCCTCCCGGTCGTCTGACGTGTCCCTGCTCTCATATCCGATATGGGAAGAGAACACGCCTTCGACCGACAAAACCTTGTTATTGAGCGCTTTCCGGCAGAGATCGCACAGGCTTTCAAGCTCAACAGTAGCGGAAGGCAGTTTGTCGTCCGTCCACAATTCGAGATCGAAGGACGTCAGATCGCCTTCATCAAGACTTGAAGCCGTAACGTACGAAATGACCCCGTACGGAAACGCCTTGTCTTTCGGTGCTCTGTCGTAGTAGACCTTGAATCCCGGCTTGACGGTATTCATGTACTGAACGAGAGCCTCGATAAATGCAGAAGTGTTCAATCGTTTTCGTCCTCCTCTCCCTCGTAGATTTTCGCTCCGGCTGCTTCGAGCGTCTTATTGAGCTCTGCAAGATATTTTTCCTGCACCGCTCTGATCTCTTTTATGTTGTTTTGCACCGTGTCCCGGAGAAGGTGTGTTGCACGCTGGCCCGGGTGTCTTACCGTGTAGCCGAACACGTTATCTTCATACGCCATATAATGCCCGCTCCTGTGTGAATCGATCGTGTGCGCTTTGGTTCCGAACTCGATCCAATGTGGGGAAGCGTGAGAGGCCTTTTTGCCTTTCTTCATCACTTTTGCGTGAGAGTAAAAGCCGACTTGCAGCTGCGGTTGTCCTGTTGCCTTGTCGATGAAGGCCCACGTTCCTATATGGTTTTTGAAACGGTTTGAATGCACGAGCCCCGAAGAGGCGATTTCTTCACGAATCAGCTTTCTGATTGTCTTTCCAGCTTCCCGGAGAGCCGTCTTTGATAGCCCTTGCATTGTCTTTTTTGCTTCTTGACTCGTATCGATAAACGTCACGGAGGATTTGTTAGCCATTGCCCGCCGCCAATCCTTCGCAGACGAGCTCGACGCTTTCGGCGCTGACGGGATACGAACGAATGATTTTGTACATTACGTCCTCGAATTCGAGATAGCGTTCTTTCTCGTATTCGTATTCCTTCACTTCAACGGAGATCTCCGGTTTGTATCCTGCGGCCTGCGCCTGATAGAACTCTGTCCGTTTTACTCCCTTGATGTTGCAGATGATTTCCCGTTTTTCAAACCCGCTTTTCTGCGGCCGTCCCAATTTGTCGAGCGTTTCTGTCTCTTTGCACAGGTAAGCCACGTCCCGCCAATACATAGATCACGCCTCCTCCGAAATGTAATCAGAGGCGAGCGCAAGGTGCCTTTTGAGCAAATCAAAAGATTCTCTGTAACGCTGCGCGTCCGGATTATCAAGCCCGAATTCAGCCTTGACGTATAGGATCACGGCTCGCCTTGTGAGCGGATCCATATCGTCGTATGCTTTGGAAGGGAGGATCCCGATCTCCGTCAGCTCTGCACGAGCGGCGGAGATCAGGTCCTTTATTTCGTTGTCGAAAACGCTTGTCCTGTTTGCTCGGACGGCAAGGCGAGCGGCATATAACAGATCTTCCGAGATTTCGCGATTATATGATCCCGCCATTGTGAGCCCTCCTTATGCGATACAATAGACCTCGACGGCTTTCCCGTTCAGCGTTGTGTTGAGCGTGACCGTGTTTCCGGAAACGTTGTCCTTGTCGGCTGCAACCGTCGGCGCGGTCGATTCTCTCGCACCGTTGTGCAGCGCAGCGAGGACAAGGTTTGCGTCAAATCTCATCGGGAGACCGAGCTTCGATCCCCAGCCGAGCTTGACTTTCGCTCCGTTGCCGTCCATGCCAGGAACGACGATCTTTGTTACCTCGGCAAAAGCCTTGTTTCCGGTAACAGTTGTCGCCGAATCCGCCGTGAACTTCGGCAGCTCTTCGCTGATATCATTCCCGGCGATATCTTTTCCGTATACGGTGACCGCAACGGCCTTGATATCTCCGGCTGTTCCTGCCGATTTCGCGACGACGTTTCTCGCGCACGGCATTTTCGCTCCTTCGTCCGGTTCGATCGTGACTTCTGTCGTCTTGCAGGCGCCGTCAGCGATCAGGCCGTCGTCGTCAGCTGCGACCGCTTCTTCTTCGGTCCAGGCGAAGCCCACGACCTCGAACTGCTCCGCGGTGCGTCCGTAGACGTCGGTTCCGAATTCACCGATTCCTCTTTTCAGCATAGGTTTGTCCTCCTTTCAAAAGGTCAAACCCGATCAGGCGATCGAGGAAGCGATTTTTACGAAAGCGTCGTCAACGGCGAGCTTGCAATCGAAGATCGCCATTCCACGGTAAACGACGGACGCGGAAGTGAATCCGGCGTGCTCGTCAGCTTTCACGTTGATGTTCTCGCCCAGGTTCCCGTAGATCTTCTTCGCGTTGCCGAAGTAGATTACGCCGTCGCCGAAGTTGTCGTCCATACCCACTTCGTAGCCGTGGATATAATACTTGCCGCCGGCCTCCTTGACGATCGGAGCCTTCGCGTCGTCGCGAATCGGCATAACGTTGTTCCAAAACGTCTTTTTGGACATATAGAACTTCGCGCCGCGATCGTAACGACCGGGAAGGAGAGCGATTGCCGCGGTGATATCGACGTTCGCGAGGGAGCCGCCGGCCCAAGCGCGAGCGTTGGTGTTAGCGACCCACGTTGCAGCGTAGGCGATACCCTGGGGCTCGGAGGATCCGGAGCCGCCGCAGATATAGGCGTCGATCTTTTCCGCAACGGAAGCGGTCAGGTTATCGACGAGCCAGGTCTCGAAGCCGGAAACGGTCATGACTTTGACGGTCTCGGAGACTTTGAGGATCTTTACGATCTCATAAGCGCCGAGGGTGATCGTCACGAGAGTATCGCCGGAATCGGAGATCGAGGCGTTTTCGGTGTGCAGGGAAGCCTCGTTGCGGGTCCCTTCAACCGCGAATTTGACAGCGCCGGGGAAATGGAACAGATTGATTTCGCCCAGCATGGGGACGATCTGTTTCAGCTTCTCGAGGATCTGATTCACGGTCTGCTCCGGCATTGCCCCGGCAGCGCCGGAGGCGTTGAACGCTCTCTGCTCCTGCTCGGTGAGCTGCTGGCCCATGAGATTTTTCATGAAGGCGGAGCGATACAGAGCCTTGTCGTCCTCGGCCTGTCTGCTTTCCGGAGTGTGAGGATTCGGTACGGAGGACGCAGGGATCGCGCCGGTGTTGATACCTTCGATCAGAGCCTTTCTTCTGTTGAGCTCTTTTTCCTCTTCTTCGAGATCTTTCAGCTCTTTTTCGAGAGCGTCGAGATCGGCTTCTCCGCCCGCGGTGAGCAGGTTTCTGATTTCGAGCTTGCGGGCTTCAATTTCTTTCAGTCTTTTGAACATTTTTTCATACCTTCTTTCGTGTTTTTTGAAGATTCACAATCGTTTGCGATTCTTCGGTTTTCATGTGAACGTGCGTAATATTAGTTTCTTCCTGCGCTGCTCCTGCTCCAGGTGCGCGACCTCTTTCTTGTACTCCTCCTCGAAAAAGGATCTCGCAGAAATAGACGTCTGTTCGTAAGCCGGGAACGTTACGGCGGAAACGTCGTAAAGTTTCTTTACCCGGATAATCTTCCGGAGGCGTTTTTCCTCGTCGTAGCTCTGCTCGGCGATCGTGAACGAAAAGCTCATTTTATCGATCAGGCCCGAGGAAACGTCCCGGTACAGCTGACGGTGACGCTCGTCCTCGGCGTCGAGGATCGCTTCGATATCTAATCTCTCTCCAATCGTGTATTTGAGCGTTCCGTTCTTGCTTCTTGCATAAGGCGCGAGCTCGTGATTGACGTTCAGGATAAAATCCGACATATCGGCTTTATCGAACGCGCCGCGCTCGATTTGTTCGTAGTATTTGATTCCGTCATACTCGAAGAGCACCGTCGGCGTCTCGAATACGACCGGCGTCCCGCGGAGGATCAGGTGCTTTTCGTCGCTCTGATTTTCGAACGTATAAGCCCCTCCGAAGGCGCGATATTCTCTTTCCGGAATCTTGATAGGCATTATTCTTCTCCTCCTTCTCCCGGATCTCCGTCCGGCTCTGCCGGATCCGTTTCCGGTTCTTTTGTATCAGGATCCTTTTTCCCCTCTCCGAGCTGGTATTCGTCCGCTTTGTCTGCGTTTACGACGTTCAGCGTCTGCACGCGACGGCGGCCTTCGTCTCCTCCGATCGGCGGGAAGCCGAGCGTTGTCAAGGCCTGATCCAGCGTCAAGGCGCCGATATCGGACAGGTATTTGACCGCTTGCAGCTTGTCGTTGATCTTCGCAAACGACAGCGTATTGATATCCGCTACGATCTCGTTTCCGCAGCCCCGCTCCCTCTGCGTGAATATTGCGTTTGTCAGCGCCTGGGAGAGCTGCACGAAAAACGGCTTTAATTCGCCCTCGTAGAACGCGGATTCCTGTTCCGGTGTCTCCTTGTTCTGCACGATCGCGTCGTTTGTGCCGAAGTAATCGAAAATCGAATTTTTGATATATTCAAGCTGTTTGTCCGGAATCGGTGTGTTCTTGTCCTGAATCGGCGTATAATCGTATTTGTTATCCGTGACGACTATTCCCGCGCCGTTGTTTTCGATTCGGAGATTGTCCCGGACGAATTCGTCTCTTCTTTTCGTCAGATCTTCGTTCTTGACGCCGCCCTGAACCTTCAAGATACCTCGGATCACGGCGACGAGCTTCGCAAACGCCGACATTGATTGATTGAACGTCGTCGCGGTTTGCAGCACCGGGACGAGCGGACGATTATCCGCTCCGAAAACGTCGTTGTCAAGGAAATGACGTCCGACGTAAACGAGCTCTGAATACGGATAGGTGTATTGATTTCCGTTCGTGAAGCTGAACTGCACGAACATTTCGCCGGCGTATTCTTTCAGCCGCACGTCTGCCGCGTTGATATTATAAAGCGCCCGTAGCTCTCCGGTCATCGGATCCCAATCCGGGAAGATGAACGCGCCGTTGTTGATCTTGTAGTTTGCCGCAAGGCGATAATAGAATTTATAAGCCGTCGAATACGGATTCGGCTCGAATTGCAAAATCCTGTTCAGCCGGTCCGATACCGGTATTTCCGCTCCGTCATTCCTCCGTATGTGTCGCGGCTGCACAACGGCGGCACGCCTGGCGAACGAATCAACCGCCGCCCTGACCTTATCGTCGCTCCATGCTTCCCCGGAAAATGCCGTGAAGCTCGAAGAATAACTGTTGAGCAGACGATAATCCGTGTAGGTTTCGGGAGCTTTGACCGGGCGCGTGCCGAATATTTTTTGAAATAAGCCCATAAGTCACCCCACAAAATACATAAAGTTATCATAATCCCGGACGTACACCACCCAGGCATTGAGCAGCGATACCGCTCCGTCGATCCTCCTCTTGTCAGTGATCTTTTCCGGCGCGATATTATTTAATCCCGATTTCTTAACGGCCGTATTTGACAGGCACCATTTCAGAATCGGATTGTTGTTGTAGTTTACGATATGCCCTCCGAGCGCCGCTCCCATTTCTTTCATAGGCTGCGACCACGTGAACGGCCCTTGCGCGACTTGTTCGAGCGTGAAGTTTTCATACTTCATCTCCTCGATCCAATATCCGGCGAGAGCGCGGTCATACCCGATCTTGTACGGATCGATTTTGTATTTGTCCCGCATTTCGACGAACCACGCCGTCACGTCCGAGTAATTGACGCGGTTCCCGCTGCATATCTTCAGAAGCCCTCTGTCCGCCCATAAGCGATACGGCGCCTCGTTTGTGTTTTTTTCTTCGAGATACTCGACCCGGCTTTCCGGAAGGAAGTATTTTTGAAGCACGTACACCGTCTCCGTGCCTGGCTTGCGAATGAGCAGCGTTGCACAGGTCAGGTCCGTTGTTGCCGACAGGTCACAGCCTCCGATTGCGTAGGTGTTTTCGACTTCCGACATTTCAAACGTCGCCGTGTTGTTGATCTCCTCGAATGATAGCCAGGAAGCGGCACTGTTCTCGCGGATATTAAAATCCTTGCAGAGCACGCCCGGCAGGTCCGCCGCGTTGTTCTTCGCCCTCTCGACGAATTGAACAAGCGTCTTGAACTGCTTTATAACTCCGAGACCCGGATTTGCTTTGAACCAGGCTTTCGGATCCGTCCATTCTTCGCGCTGGTCGAGCTCATAGAGGACCGGCAGGAATGCGTCGTCCTGAATGATACCGTCCGCAACGTCCGTCGCGTACTTGTACATATCGTCGAAGATACATTCCCTCACGGTTCCGGCCGTCGTAATCATGACGACAAGCGGCTGCCGACGCGAGGACGTCGATTGCTTCATGACCTCGTACAGATTTCTGTCCCGGATAGCGTGAAGCTCGTCGATGATAACAGCGTGAGAATTCAGGCCGTCGAGCGTGTTTGAATCAGACGCCAGCGCCTCGAATACCGAGGACGTCGCGGGGAAGTAAACGTCATTCCGGCGCTTCTTCGTAACTGCGCGAAGCTCCGGAGATTGTTTTATCATGTTGACGGCTTCCGTCAGGACCTTTTTCGCCTGGTCCTTCTTCGTTGCGACAGAGTATATCTCGGCCGCTCCCTCTCCGTCTGCTATCAGCATATAGAGCGCGATTCCGGAAAGCAAAGTTGACTTTCCGTTCTTGCGCCCACACAGGAAGAGCGTTTCTCTGAATCTTCGATATCCTGTCTCTTTCTCCAGGAATCCGAAGAGTGTTTGAATAAATGCTTTTTGAAATAATTCAAGGCGTAGCTCTTGCCCGAGTGCTCCTTGACTTTGCCGGCAGAACGTCTCAATGAAGAGAATCGGCCTTTCTCCGATCTGTTCGTCGAAATAATACGGCGAAGCAGGCTCCGGCTCCTGGATCTCTTTTACGAGCCGCTCGTAAACGGTTCTCACCCTGCGGCTCGTTACGATTTCTCCGGACAGAATCTTTTCGTAGTATTCGACGACGTAATTCATTTTTTGCTACCCGCCGGCGCTTTTGCGGCGAACATCATCAGCGCCTGTCCTGCCTTTTCTGCCTCCGTGTTCGGGAGCAAATCAAGCAGCTGTTTGAACAGAGCGGTGTATGATTTTATCGTCGTATTGTAGGATTTTAGCGCCGGATTTTCGCGTTTTATCTTCTGCGATCCCTGCTCAAACCATTCGATAACGTCGCCGTTTTCGAGCTCCTCCGAGAGTCGTTCGAGCAGAATTTGAGTGACCGCGAGCTGATGAATCGGCTCTGCGATAAAGCGCTTTTTTTCGTCGTCTATATTTTTGAAGAAAGATTTTATTTTACGTTCCGCTTTGGAGATCCGCTTATCAATCGGCAGATCCTCGCAGCTTTTCTTTGCGGCTGCCATTTTTCGGCCCTCCTTTTACCTTTACCCCCCCTCTATGTGCGCTCGGGTCGGTCCTAAATGGGACTGGTCGGCGGTTCTGAAAAAGCGGTTTTCAGTTTTCAGCACCGGGGGGATCTTCTTTGTATTCTTTGACCTCTATCGCCGCAGCGTTGAGCGGATTTATTATCAAAGACGATCCGTCGATTGTCTCGACGGTCGTCGTTCCGCTTTCAAGTGCAGCGACAAGATCTTTTTTGAAATCCTTTGTCGTGTTGCGCAGGACATAAGAGACCATGCCCTCCGCTGTGTAGATGATAACTTCTGTCATGATATCCCGCTCCTCTCTATCAGATCGCCGTTCTCGTCGAACGTCAGCCCTCTGTCTGTCGGCAGCTCGCCTTCGTGCTCCGCTGCGTGGCAATCGCGACAGAGTGTTTCGAGATTGTCAACGTTGAGCGATACGCTCGGATCGTCTATGTTCTGCGGCGTGAGATAGATCTTGTGATGAACTATCTCGCCAGGCTTCCCGCAGCGACAGCACAAACCGAGATCCCGCTCAAATACAAATCGACGCGTTTTCTTCCACGCCTTCGATTGATAAAAGTCTTTCGCAAAATCCCGCATATAGAAATATCGGCTCCCGCCCCTCGCCGTTGCGTGATATTTATTACCCAAAAGTGGAAATCCACTTCTACACGCTATAATTCTATCACGCAGCCGTCAATAGTTTAAGGCGCGATTTCTTTCCTTTCTGACGGTTCTATTTTTTTACCCAGGAGACGCCGTAGAACGTCAAGCAATAATGATACAGCGCCCTGTTGCGAATCCTGTAAACCGTCTTTTCGCTATCGTAGAACATTTCCTCTCCGATCTGATTCGCGTTCATTCCTTTTTGGAAGAACATAATCAGGACCTCCCGCTCTTCCTTCGGGAGCTCTTTCAACGTCGCCTCTATCTGTTCGATTTCATGCTTCGCCGAAATGATCTCCGCGGATATCTCCGCGAGCGCGAGTGTTTCGTTCAGCGCATCGTTGATTTTCTTCTCCGGAATATACGGATCGTTGAAATCCGGCGCCGCCGCTTCTTTGCCTCCGTTTTTGCTCAAAACGAAATCCCTTCGTTTTTCGAGCGTTACGATTGATTTTTTCAGATACGGCAGGTTTCTGATATCCGCCTCCGCCGCTTTGATATAGTCGAGATTCAATTCCTCGTTCCTCCTCGTTTTATTTTCCTCGCTCCTTCCGGAGCAATGGTAACATACCCATGATCCCTCGGGGATTTCCTCCCCGCAGCATACGCAAAAATTTGAATTCATTCATTCTTCCTCCGCTTTCGTCGCCTGTTGTCAAGAATCGCGGCCTGTTTGTACATTCTGACGCACAGATAATATCCCCGGTTCGTTTCGTTGAAGAACGGACGCATTGAAGCGAACTTGTAATCCGGATAAAGTTTTTCGAAAAGAGATCCGTCCGCAATCTCTTTTTCGATGATTTCTTTCAGGCGCTTTTCTGATATCTTTCCGTCCCGGTCCTTCGGAGGCGGAATAACGAGATTCTTCGAAGCTGTCCAGCGCTTCCGGAAAATCGTCTCTCCGCTCTCTTTCTTTTCCCTGAATTGCTTCGTGACGTACCGTGCGAGCCCTTCGACGCCGTTCTCGTTGAATTGCAGCCGGCGCGAGTTGGCATATCCGAAGCCCCAGGCCTTCTCGATTGTGTCCCTGTCAAGCCCTCCGTTCATCGTCACGTGGAAGTGATATCTCTTTCCTTCCGTTCCGCCTTCCGTAATACAGACGTATTTCAGATCCGGCAGGTCCGCTTTTTTGCGCAGGCGCTTGATCCTGCGAAGGAAGTTTTGCACAGCGCGCGCCGCCTCCTCGTCTGACGTCGGCAGATTCTCGTCTCGGAAGGTCAAGTGTATTTCCAGGTCGTCGGACGTGAAATTTGCATTCAGGATCCTGATCAGCTTCTGCTCTGCGTTGTGCTCGTTGAGTTTCTGCTGAACTTCTGACGTCGGTTTTTTCTTCTTCTGTCTGCCGCGAGCGACAGGGAACACCGGAAAGACGTCGACTTCGAGATAATTCCCGCAATAATACCGGCGTTCTCTGTATGTGTAAGCCATAGCGCCCGCCTCATATTCCGAGATCGTGGCGGACGAGATTCGTATAATGTGCCTCTATCTCAAATACCGAGTTGTAGAGCGCCGTCCTGATGTACGATTTCTTGTAGTTGACGATGTAGTCGATTTTGCGGTAGTTGTCGATCACGAGCTGGACGTGCTCCTCCTTCAATTCTGCAAAAACCTGCTTGATAATATATCCGTCGATCTGCTCGCCTGCGACCTTCACCGGAGACGCGTCCCAAATCATAAACACCTCCGCGATATTCATAATGATTTCGTTCGCGAATTCCCGGTCTGTATTCGAAAAGCATTTTATATTGATCTGTGCTCTCGCCTTTTCGAGCGCTTCTTTGAACGTGAGCCTGTGTGAGACCTGACGAGACGGGACTTGACATTGACTTTCTCCGCCCCGTAAAAAAGAATTATTCGTTTCGTTTGTTTTTGGCATTTTATTGTCCTCCTGTGTTTCCGCTCTCCGTGGTCGTTGAGATAATATACAATACAAGCCCGGAAAAGAGCGGAGGCTCTTTAATTTTTTATTGACATTTTGCCTCAAACGTGGTACAATATCCATGTTCGAGAGATTAGGTTTGAACGGTCCGAGCCGTGCTGTTTTGGTA
>Ga0247608_10001445_pt1 | contig 32905 bp, 56 predicted proteins | sample 176DNAGHGlowgp2_FD_193490 | JGI IMG/M metagenome (GOLD analysis project Ga0247608, IMG submission 193490) | Sheep rumen microbial communities from Palmerston North, Manawatu-Wanganui, New Zealand - 1766 DNA GHGlow gp2 | ecosystem: Host-associated > Mammals > Digestive system > Stomach > Rumen ...
AGGAAGCTGTGGAAGCTAGAAACCCATATCAAATCCTTTATTTACAGACGGAATAATTTTATATCTTAAGTTAGGAATTTCCTTTGCATACTTAGCAATAAAACCATAATCAAAACCCTGCTATAAAGACCAAAAATGATCTCCTAAAAGTGATGCAACCTAGTCGTTTATTTGATATAATTTCTGAGCTTCCTCTGGAATATATCCAGAATGCCAATCCATATTAACATTAATATTTGGATTTCTATTTGGAACAGTATACTTAAGAATATCTCCTACATTAGTATATTCCTACGATTCAGGTAAATGTAAAATAGTTCTTAATCTATCTATATGTTCCTAAGTTGGAACAAAATCAGCCAAAATATTATTTCTAAAAGTCTATGTTACTGGAGCGTCACCTCGAATTGGTTCTGCTACATCAATTAATTTTCCAACATAGTTGTAAACATCCATCGGAGTTTTTAAAGTTTTAGGATTTTTTATCGGAAACTAAACTATAACTAAATAAGGGTTATCTTTTCCATAATCCTAAGGCCTAGAAGATCCACCAAAAGGTCTCTAAGCAAAATTTCCTCCTTTATTACTTACGGAACCATTAGTTAATGCGGCCTTTAAAATATCTTCTTCAGTCATTCCTGGTGTAACTGTAATAGTTCTAACGCCAAAATGTGGTCTATAAAGAAATGAATGTACAAAAGTTTTCATTTTTTCAGGACTGTTTGCTATCTATTCAATATCACTTTCTGCTAAACCAAATTTCTTAAGAAATTCAATATTATTGGTTACATCACTAAAATTAATATGAACTCCCTAATCTTCTAGAGTCTAAAACTAATCTCCTAAATATGCTCTATATGTATCTTCATAATTCTTTATAAATTCTTTTGCATAACTAGGATCAGACATAGCATAAATTCCAGAAAGACGCTATTGATGTTTAGGTTGTCCTGATAACATCATATCAATATTTGAGAATTTCAAAACATTATTACGATGTGCCTGTAATAAATCATTAGGAGATATTGGAACCTCATATTCTCCAGAGGTAATTCTTTTAGCAAAATCTTCAGGATTTAATTTTGCATAAATTTCCTAAGCAATCTTACCAGAAGATGAGTTAGTATTATTAAAACCAGGATGAATTAGTTGTACGTCCATTCTTCCATATTTAGGAGAATTAATTTTTGCATGATATCCTCTAAAATTTAATTCTTCTGCTCCCAAACGTTTTAATACTTCTGGGTAGTTAAACACAGTAGTAATTATGTCTATATCATTTGGAATATGAGCAGTATATGGATCTTGCACAGTAATCGATGAACCAGTAACATGTCCTAGGTCTCCTAGCAAATTATTTATTTCTTTAACTTCTGGAGATAAATCCTGAGGCTAAAAAGAAATATCTTTTAATCCAGTAGTAAATTCAAAAGTTTGCTGAGGATTAAACGTAGTAAAAATTTCTTTATCAAATTTACCATTATCAATTAAGCTAACTAAACCAGAATTTTCTTCATTTGAAAAAGTAGGCCACACTGCACTTTTAAACCAATCTCTCACCTTATTATACGGAGGAAGAAATTTAACTTGAGTTGAGTTTATATTTTGATTACCAATTATTTTCAATGGAATTTTTACAGGTGTAGCAAGAATAGAATTTCGATGCCAAATTTTACTATGAGCATTAACAATTCCATTAAATTTTGCTAGTCTAGGCTATGCAGAATAATCATACGCTGATTTCCATATTTTAAATAACTAATTATGTTTCTATCTTTGAGAAGGCATTACATATTTCTAACGATATGGCATCGCAGTATCATAAAAGTACTATTCTTTTGGTAATTTTTTTAATACCCATCCGACATCTTTTATCCCATCTATTGTTTTAGATAATGTATTTAAAACAAAAGGTGTAGCATAATTAGTATTATATATTCCAGCTTTAACTCCTTCTCCTAAATTATATTTATTTGCAGCATTTAATGCTCTCTAAGCCCAAGGCCCATTAAGTTGTGTAAGAGTCTAATCAAGTAGTCTTTTCCCATTCTATTCGATTGCAGAAATGCCTTTAGATAAAGGATTTACAAAATATCCAGGATTAGTAAATCCTCCAAGAGTCTCTCCTGTACCCCATATCTAATTTGCAGCATCTCCCCAATCTTTATATTTACCACCAGAACCTAAATTAGTTGCCAAATTAATAATTTCTCCACCTAGAGTGGAGCCAACTATTCCAGTAAATGCTTCTGGGTATGTTGCAGCCCATGCTGCCATAGCTGAAGCAGATTCAAATCCTAGTATTGCTGCAATTCCCAATAAGGCTGGAGACATTATTGATAAAGCTTCTGGAGTTCTAGTATTAGCAGCTTTGTCTGCAGCTCTAGTATCGATTACATGTTTATCGTGACTCTAATTCCATAACTATTCACCCTATTCAAGCCATAGCTATTTTAACTAAGAATCATTTGCAATAGGGTCCTACTAAAGTCTTTTTAATCTATCTTCAAAATCTTCTCCTAAACTTGTTGTAGTTTTACCAGTTTGATTGTTATGTGTTACTGTTATCTAATTTAAAGTTGGACCCTAAATAGGAATATTATTAGCGGCCAGATAGTCTAAATAGGCCTATGCATTATCTGGAGTTACCATTTTACCTTCTGGAGTGGCCATAACTAGATCTCCAGGACTTAATTCGTTGCCTTCTAAATCTTTAATAGAGGTTATTCCATTCCATTTGTCTTTAGGCGGCAAAGGCTAATAATTATACTATCTAGTAGATCCTCCTGCTTGATATTTTTTAATTAATTTTTTCATCCTTTATATCTATAAAAAAATGTATTAGTTCCTTCTTTTGCATTTTTAAATTGCTTCCATCCACTTTGTACATAGTCAGATACCCATCTTGAACCATCGTACATGGAAATATGCCCCATATGGTGTCCGTTTTTATTCACACGTCCTATTCCATGAGATACACATATATCACCTGGCTAGAATTGTGTCTGAGAACTTGATATACGTTCCCAGCCATGCTTTAATAAATAATCACCATAATCACCACCATACTAAGGTCTTCCTTTAGTGGATAATCCACCAGCTTCCATAGCCATTCTAACAGCTCTTCCACAATAATGTCCAACATCTGTAGTGCCTTTCTTAGTCCAAGTTTTAGGATCTGGGGTTTTTAATACGAAATTAGTAAGATAATGTAAATGGTCTAAGGCTTTAGAAACGTTAAATTTTCCTATATTAGTGAAATTCTAACTTTTAGAATTATTAATGTTTACTGTGTTGTATTCTAGTGGAATATTATTTACTTTTCTTATATACGTTGATGCTTTAGTATGACCATCACTTGGGTCGTTTCCATAATATATATACCCACGTGCACCATTTCGTTTAGACTTACTTCCTACTCCCATAAACCAAGCTGCTCCTAGACCGCCTGACATAGACAACCCTATTTTTGCCATTGCCTTAGTGTCTACTTTTAATTCATTTTCTAAATGTTTCATAAGAGTTAAGGCTGCTCTTATCTACAATTCAGGATCATTCTATAATTGGGAGTCTGTAAAAGTATAATTAAACCTCTGCCTAAGATCGTTTCTAGTTATAGGAATAAACTAAAAGTATCCCATAGCTCCTTTTTTATTTACTATGGAAGGCTAAAATTTAGATTCTATATACGCTATCTCAGTTAAAAGATTTCTATAACGAGCTGCAATTGGATTATCTTTAGCTACTTTATCGAAAGCTTTATTAAACCTATCGAAGTCTGATTTCTTATAATCTTTATTATTTAAAAATGAAAAAGTATAGCTATTTTTAGTAGATTTATGTGGTTCTTGTTTTAATGTTTGTTCATTTTGAGTTATTACCTATTTATTCTCTACATTAGAGCTATTACCTGCGGCTGTTTCGTCTATATTTTCAGGTTGACTGCCTAAATTGAATAAAACCCTCTGAGCAAATGTATACAAGTCTTCATCTTCATCCTCATCCTCAAAATCTTCTGGTTTTCCCCAATATGAAAACTCCTAAATATCTGGAAGAATCCCCGAGTAGTAATCTTCAATTGGATTATTTATTTCATCATCCTAGTCATTAAGTATTGTAAAGGGTTTAAAATCTGCCTTTAAAAATTCAATAGCCATAATCAATGATTCCACTTTTTAGCATTTCTAGCAAAATTAGCACGTTTCTTTAACTGTGGAGAAGCATTAGGATCTCTTAATACTTTATTTGCATATTCCTATACTCCCATCCCAGCTCTCTTGGCAGCTGCTGTAAATTTGCCTCGATTCTTTTTCTTAATATGTATCTTAGATCCGCCTTTATAAAAATTCACTTCATTATTTAAATTTGCGGTTAAATTTTGATATGCGATCTATAAACTGTTTAAAAAATCATCATAATTACTCATATTTATATACATTATTTATATACATATAATTTTATTTTTCTATTTGCAAAATTAATAATATCTTTGCACAGAAACAAAAGAATATACAACGTATGTGAAAATGAAAAAATAAGTACATGTTAATACAAAAAAGATATTTTAAATTATACATTAATTGAACATACTAACACTAGATGAATTTACAAATTTTAAATGCCGCATATAGTTGGCTTAAGAAATAGTCTCCTGAAGTTGTACGCCTCGTGTGCATTGCTTTATTGCTTTGGATCTTTGGCAATTATACAGCTACAGGGGTAAAACGTGTTTTAAGTAATTCAAAAAACACGGAGAAGTAGGATAAATATGATAGAGAATAGTACACTGTAGATATAACACCAGAAGTTAATAAATATATTTAGAATGTACTTAATTTTGATGTAAATGCAAGTAATGTAATTCTACTAAACTATCACAATACCTTATTAAGTTCCAACGGGTTATCTTATAAATATTTAACTGCGGTTTGTGAAAAATTTCAAGGAGAAGAATCTCGTCCATGTATGAAAGAATGGAAAGAACTGGATTATTTAAATTATGGAGAGGAGATTCAAAAGATTAATGCAAGTAAATATATTATGTTAGAGGATTCTGACCGATATATGAGATCGTTTCCAAAGTTTGTTTGGGTAATGCATAATAGTGGTATTAAAACTGCTTGTTTTTATCCAATAATTGGAGTTCATGAACCTGTAGGAATGTTAATTATAGGTTATAGAGATAAAGTAACATCAGTAGATTTAGAATATATTAGAAGACTTATATATCCAACTATATAGCCTTTAGCTTCTTTATTAGATTATAATGCACATGTAAATAAAACTCGTGAAAATGAAGAAAGTTGATAAACAAAATGGAAATGTAAAATACAATGACGAAGAACATTTGTATTGGAATGATGATGGTAAGTTTATATCTGTGACTACTTTAATTGGAAAATATGAACAACCTTTTGACAAAGATTTTTGGGCAGGATATAAAGCCTTAGAAAAACTATTAACTAAAGAACAATTTAAGTTTGAAAAGGGAGGATTATTAGTAACACAGAAGATTAATCTACCATATATGTTAGATGCTTATGATTTTACCGAAGATGAATTTAATGCAATCAAACAGAATATTCTAGATGAGTGGCAGCGCACAAACCTTGAATCTTGTGAACGTGGAACAAAGATCCACAGTAAAATGGAAAATTTATTCTTGGGAAAGAAAAGTACAGACCTAAAAAGATTCGGAATTGGCGGTAAGTTTGATGTTAATACTAATAAATCTTTAGATGATTTAAATAAAGACTTGCTCGATATTGATAAGGGAGTATTCCCAGAGTATCTTGTTTATAGAGTATCTAAAGACAAGAAGTTTAGGCTAGCTGGACAAATAGACTTGTTAATTAAAGACGGAAATGATATAACAATCATAGACTATAAGACGAACAAATCTATTGACGATAAATCTTATTTTGACTCTAAAACAAAGAAAAATAAAATGATGCAGTATCCACTTAATAATATAATGGACTGCAATAAAATGCATTATACTTTACAATTATCAACATATGCTTGGATGCTTCAACAAATTAATCCAGACTTTAAGATTAAACGATTAGTTCTCATTCACTTTGATCATAATGGTGGAGAAACGGAATATGAAGTAGAGTACTTAAAGGACGAAGTTGAACGTATGTGTAAAGATTATAAGAGAAAGATAGTGCTAGAGGAAAATGCACGAAATAGAAAACCTATAGAATTTTAACAAATGAGTGTCTTTCTTAAATAACTAAGAGACATTAAACTAATATATAATAATGGGTGTAAGTGCTATAATTGATGGGCACGTTAAAGAGGCTTTAAAACAAAATAATAATTTGAGTGAAACACGTTTAGCTATTTGTAAAACGTGCCCTATTTATACTGAAACTCCAGTCTTAGGCCCTATTTGTAATAGTAGGATATGTGTAAATTTACAAACTGGAGAGATTAGAGAAAGTAGAGGAGATGGATTTAAATGTGGATGTGGTTGCAGATTGCGTGCTAAAACGAGATTGGAATACGCAAAGTGCCCACTAGGTAAATGGTGATTTAATATGGATAATGGTAAAATGAATTATTTCGGTGGCGACCTAGCCGTTAGTATGGCAGGAGCACAAAGCTTAGATGAACTTACAAAAGAATCAGCAATTGAAGCTTACAATAAAAAGAATGAGGAAATTGCAGATGCTGTAAAGCAAAATATTGAAAGAGAACTTCAAAAAGGACGAGAGGTTACTGAAAAGATGAACTCAATGGAGATTGTTCCTATTAATAATTATGTTCTAGTCAGACCTTATGAAAAGAATCCTTTTGAGAAGTTAGAGGAGAAAGGTGGAATTATTATTCCAGTTGCTGATGGTTCATTTATGAATCCTGACACAGGAGAGCAAGACAATGAGTACAACTTCTCAGTGCAAGCAGATGTAATTGAAGTTGGCCCAGCGTGTAAATATGTAAAAGAGGGCGATGTAGTGTATTATCGCAGAGCATGTGGAGTGCCCATCCCCTTCTTCAGACAGGGATTTGAGGTTGTTGCCGAAAATCAAATTCAAGTAGTAATTAACGAGGGATTAAAAGCTCGTTTCGCAAAATTGAAAGAATAATATGGAAAATGAGAAAATTTATTTTTAGCCAGGCGATATGGTAACTATAAGATAGGAGTTACCTAATAAGCCTGTAATGTTAGTAGTACAGAAAGAGACTAGAACTTTTAAAGACAATAACACCAGAGAAGATTTCCTTATTGGAATTAAGTGTAGATGGTTCACAACTTCTGGTGCTTTAGAAGAAGCAGTATTTAACACTAAGGATTTAGTATTAATTAAACAATGAATGAACAGTAGCAAATAGAGCAAGTAGCACTTTAGTTAATTGGTCTAGCTTTCGGAATTCAAACCGACAACGAATAGGAGTTTACTTAGAAAGTTCAACAAGGATTAAGTTAGATACCAAAAGAAAAACTAGAACCATTTAAGACAAAAGCTGTGACTTATGCAAAAGGAGTAGTTTCAGGACAAATAAAAAAGGAACAATTACCAGAAGTTATTAAGGACCTATAGGTAGAAGCTGGTTTATAGAGTCCATTAATGGCAAAACTTGGTGCTAAACTTGCTTATATAAATAAATTAAATAATAAAAGATGAAATTCTTTTTATTTGATAATAGTGCTAATGAAGTAACTATTAATGAGCCTGAGATATTATTAATAAGAGAGTTTGCTGCCTTGTGGGATTTATCTAGAAATAAAACAAAAGAAGATCCTAAAGGCAGTAAACGATCTAGGGCTTATCGAGAACTTACTTATATATGGTTAATGTGTGATTGGGCCTCGCCTTATTCAGACTATACTGAGCAAGAACGGCATACTGAGGCAATGAAGGATGCAAGATTAACAGAAAAAGAATGGACAGACCCAACATTTAGAGCCGCTTGTCGAAAGTATAGAGAATTATAGAGTAGTTCTAGGTCTCTTAAATTAATTAAAGCTGCCGAAGATGTTGTAGATAAGATAACAGATTATTTTAAAACATTAGACCTATAGGAACGTGACCCTGTTTCTGGTAAACCTATATTTAAAACTAAAGATGTAATGGCTGAACTAAGTAATGTTTCAGATGTAGTTGAATAGTTAAAAACACTTGAAGTTTTATATAAACGTGAACAAGAACAAGATAACGGTCTTATGGGTAATGTAGAAATTGGAGCATTTGATTAATTATGAAATTAATACCAAAACATCAAGCTGGAGATGTACTAAAAGAAGTTGGAAAAGCAGCAGTTCCATTTTATTATACATATGAATCAGGAAAAGATCTATATGATAATGGATTTTCATGGTCGGGATTAGGTAAATTCGGACTAAATGCTGGATTAGACATTGCTACATTGATTCCTGGAGCTGCAGCTATAACTATTCCAGCTAAGACAGCACGAGCTGCTAAAGCTGGAGTTAGAGGAGTACAAGCCATACAGAGAGCTAATGGAGCTTTTAGAGCCACTAATAATTACATGAGAGCTGCTAAAACTGCAGCAGCTAGGGGTAATAGAGTTGCTGCTGCAAGTAACAGAACTGCAGCTACAGTAGCTAAAGATGCAGAAGTAAAAGCTTTTCAATAGGCTAAAAAATATGGAAGAGATGCAGTTAAAGCAGAATAGACTTTAAATAATACTAAAAAGATAACTAAGATGTGGCCTGAAGCAGTATACGTTGGAACTGTAGGTAAGGCAGCGACTAATTCTCAGAACTCTGTATAGAAAAGAAAAGAACCATATTTATATAATGATTTTACACAATAATAATTATGACACAAGAATACGAATTTTTTAAAGACTTTGCAGGCGTAACTAAAGCCGACCTTGAGATGTTTAAATGTGGTGGTAAAAAGAAAAAGATGGAAACAGGTGGAAAAACAAAAAAGTATATAGAGCAAAAAGTTTCTAAAGAACCATTACGAGAAGATACAACTTATAGACGAGTTGAAAAAAATGGCTAGTACATAAAGGAAATAGAAAAAGCCAGCCATTCAAAAGGAGTGGGAAGAGACATAAAAACTCCAAACTACGACAACATGTAGAAAGAATATAGGAGTCAATTTAAAAATGCTCCAAAATTTAATGGGTATGATCTGCATAAAGGTGAAACAAAAGCTCCAAATAAACGTAAGAAATAATGGCAAGAGGCCGTAAAAAGAAAGTAGAAAAATTAAGTGAAGAGTTCTCTTAGGAAGTACAAGAGTTAAGAGAATCTTTATTCAAAGAACCAGAAATAAAATGGGATGTACCTAAGGATTAGGTTATTGAGTACTTTGATCCTGTCTTATCATATGAGTTAACCAAGTATAGACCTATTGACGAAGAACGAGGATTGGACTTCGATCCGTCTTGGTTTACTGAAGCTAGAGATACTAAGTTAGCTACTGGTAAGTATTGTGCATATCCACCAAGAACAAAAGCATACCACGATTTTTGGAAAAGAGAATATGATCGATGTAATAATGGAATGGAATCTCATGGTTATAGAATTACTGGAGATAACTACTTCTTTTTAAATTACTATCAACTACCAGAATCATAGGTAGAAAAGACAGGTCAGGGTCGTGGCAAAATTTATCCTGCCTTTCTAAGTAAACAATATGAGTATTTCCACTATATTGAAATGTGTGAATATACTAGGCATGATGTGCTAGCCGTAAAAAGCCGTGCTGTCGGATTTTCAGAAATAGCTGCATCCTTAGGAGTTGGTGTTTATTCAACTCGAAGAAACGCTCACTGTGTGTATACTGCTTTTGCTCAAGGTCATCTAGACGACGTACTAGGTAAAGCCTGGTTCTAGTTAGACAACTTAAATGCAGATACAGAGGGCGGTATGCGCCATGTGAGACAAAAATATAACTCAGACTTATATAAGAAAGCATCCAAAATTAATAAACAACGTGAGGAACTTCCAGATAGTTGGGGATCTGATATTGAAGGAAAAGTAGTAGATAAACCTCGTAAACTTCGTGGTGATCGTATTGACCGATTATTCTTTGAAGAGGCTGGTTCTAATCCAGTTTTAAAGAAAACATATATTCAAGGAAACGCTCTTGTAGAAGTCATGGGTAATAAAATTGGAACTAGATTCGTCTGGGGAACTGGTGGCGATGGTGCCTATATGGGTGACCTTAGTGATATGTTCTATAATCCACAAGGTTTTAATGTATTACCATATCGTCATAATTATACTAGAAATGGAGAATACATATTAAGTGGATTCTTTATTCCTTCTTTTACATTTGTTACTGCTCCAGGCTATATTGACCATAGAGGAGTTACTAATACTAAAAAAGCTAAAGAATTTAGAGAAAAAAAGCGAGAATCTTTATTATACGATCCTAAAGCATACTTAATTGAATGTGCTGAGTTCTGTTTTACGCCAGATGAAGCATTCGCATTAGAAGGTGAGAATCAGTTTAATAAAGTTCTACTTGCAGATTAGATGGCTCAAATTCTAATGGGAAATGGGCCTAAAGAAGAAATCGGTGTACTTGATTACAAGTTTAAGGATGGAAAAGTAGGACAAGAGTTTGTCGAGGGAGTTAAATTTACACCAAAACTTGAGGGAAAGATACACATATTAGAAAGACCTAGAGAGGATGATAATAAAAAAGTACCCGTTAATCTTTACGTAGCAGGGATTGATGGAATTGATATGGGAGGAGAAGATACCTCAGAATACACAAAAGATCCATCAGAATTCTGTGTTGTTATTCTTCGTAGGATGTTTGGGACGCATCCGCCGCAGGTTGTGGCTTATTATAAAGATAGGCCTTAGAAAATTAAAGATGCTCACATAATATGTTTAAAATTACTATAGTATTATAATGCTCAAGCTTGTCTTGAGTCTACAAGAATTTCTATACTATAGTTCTTTAGAGAGAAAAAGTGTGAGAATAAATATCTAATGAGAAGACCAAGATCTTGTCAATCTGACATTCAAAACGGAAAGAGCCGCTAGTTTGGTGCACCAGCTACAGAGAGTGTTATTAGACATTAGTTAGATTTAATATCTGATTATATTGATGAATACTGTAGTGAAATATGGTTTAAAGAACTATTACATGAATTATCTACTTATTCTTATGAGAATAAACGTAAATTCGATATGGTAGCTGCTTTAGGAATGGCCATGCTAGCAAATGAAGAATTGATGTTTGTTTAGCCGAAAATGGATAATTCTGATAAAGAAAAGTTTAGACCATTTGGATACTGGGTTGATGAGAGAGGAATAAAACATAAAGGAATAATTCCTCAGCAACGTGACTTCTAGATTTAGGAAACATTTACAAATCAATCATATACTGTAGATATGTATGGATATGAAAGACTTAGAATCAGCAGTTAGGGAATTAATTGAACAAATTTATGAAGCTAAGTATACAAGACCATTATATGTGAAAGAATTACAACGTTGGGATGGAAGTTTATTAGGATATAAATTAATTTTACCTTTAAATAAGGACGAACGCCCAATAGAATTAGCTATGGAAGGAAACAAAGATTAGTTTCTAAACTTTGTAAAGGATGAATTGACACATAATGGTTATAATCGAGTAAAATTCTATACTGCACAAAAAATATATTTTAGTCATGGCTGCTGCGAGAAATGATGATTACATAATAGAGAATATTGATAGAGCTATAAGTGAATTAGTTTACGATAAATGGAAACTATAGAAAGCTTATAACTACTATAACGGAAAAAGAGATCCAGAATAGTTTAGGTATCTTGAAGAGAACTTTGGTATAGGTAATCCGACATCTGTTGAGTTTACTCCACTTATCAAAAAACATATAGATGCTTTAATTGGAGAATACTTAGATATACCAATACTACCTAAAGTTTCTTGTAAAGATTCTGCAACTATTTCTAAAATACAAGAAGATTTACAGGCTGAAATAGATAAACAGTTATACAATTATTACTAGAGCAAAATACAGAATGCTAATTTGTAGTTCCAAAGAGGCGAACAACCTTAGGAAGATAAGGGAATGGAACAATAGATGCAGAAAATTGAAGATGAAATTAATGATAATTTCATTAGTGAATATGAAATTGCTGCTCAAAATGTAATTGAATATATAATTCAGTCAAGACAAACAGACTTAAAGAATAAATAGCAACAGATGTTACTTGATTTGTTAACATCTGGTTTTGCTGTATTTAGGGTTAAACCTTCGCCTAACGGAAATAATGTAGTAATAGAAGTTTGTAATCCTATGAACATATTTCCAGATAGAAACCCAGAATCTCCATATATTACTGATGCATATAGAATTGTTCATCGAAAATGGATGACAAAACAGCAAATTCTCAATTAGTATGGTAAGGAGTTAACTAAGGATAGTAGAAGCGAATTAGAAGATTTGTACGAACATTGTTCTGAATACAGCTACACTTATGTAAGAACATCAGCTGGGTTACATCACCACTCTTTAGCAGAAGGCGACATAAAGGGAGTAGCAAACGGACAAGTTGTTGTTCCCGGGTATCCTGGAGATCCAGGTGACTTATATAATTATAAGTTATTACCAGTTTATGAAGTTGAATGGATTGATGTTGATAAAGAAGGACAAGATTATGTACAAAATAGATACGAAGGTGTCAGAATAGGAAATTCTATTTATGTAACTACAGGTAAATCTAAAAATATAATTAGAACAGTTTCAGACCCTACACATTGTACTCTATCTTATGGAGGTTTATACATCTTAAATAGAGATAACGAACCGTCTTCATTAGTGCTTCAATGTGCTAATCTTCAAGATAAATATGACGTAGTAATGTATTTACGCGATAATATACTTGCTAATTCAGGAACTGCTGGTGACTGGTTAGATGTATCTATGTTGCCTACTTTTCTTGGAGCTGATACTACTGAGAGAATTTAGAAGTGGCTTGCTTATAAAAAGACTGGAATGGCTTTAATGGATTCCTCCTAGGAAGGTAGAGGTTTTAACAATAATACTTTCGTTGCTGGCTACGATGATTCAGTAAAAGCTCAAGTTATCTAGGCCTTTGATTTAGTACTTCTAAGAATTGAGGAGTAGACCTCTTCTATTACTGGAGTATTCAGAGAAAGATTAAATGGTATTACACAAAAAGATGCTGTATCTAATGTAGAAGCAGGTGCTAGAAATTCATTCACCATTACTAAGCCATTTTATTAGAAGATGGACACACTTACCGTAGAATTGCTTAGTGGCTGTCTTGATATGGGAAAAATAGTATGGAAAAACGGCTTGTAGGGAACTTTAATTCTTGGTGATAAACTTTAGAAAGTGTTTAGTGTATTACCAAAGTATTATACTCATACGGATTTTGATGTACACATTGTTGCTTCAACACAAATTCTAAAAGACTTATAGGATATGAAGAGCATTGTAGTAGAACTTATAAAATCTGGAATTATAGAACCAGACATGGCTGCTGATGCTCTCACCTGTAAAAGTCTTACAGAACTTAAATACACTATTAGAAAAGCCTGGGCTAAGAAGAAAGAAGAAAATAATTAGATATAGCAATTGTCTCAATAGCTAGAAGAAGCACAAAAAGCCGTACAGTAGTTACAATAGCAAAATCAACAATTATAGAAAGAAGTTGAGAAGAATAACGAAGCACAGCTTGAAATTGAACGAGAAAGACTTAAAGCTGATACTCAAATCAGATGGTACGAAGCTCAAACCAATAGAGACTTTAAGACTAATCAAGCTGAAGTCGATAAACAGAAAGTGCAAATAGAACTTCACTAGTTATATGATGGCAATCCTTATAACGATCAAATAAGATTTACACGATAATGGAAAGAATTTTTGATATAGTCCTATCTAGTTTTGATTTTGGGTATACTTTATCTGTAAATATTCTTACATACTTATGTATTAAGTTTATAGATTCTTTAAATAGAGAGAGGGTAGTCCCCACTTGGACTAAACGATTACTAGCTATTGTTTGTGGATCTATTTTAGGAGGAATTATTATTTCAACTTAGGGATATACAAATATAATACTATATAGCTTTATATTAAGTTTAGTAAGTTGGGATGTAATTTTTAAACCTTTATTAAAATATTTTAAAAATTTAGACTATAATGACAATAGAAAACTTAGGCAATCTGATTCTGAGGGTTAATGGTCCAGATGAAAGAGAGTATGCACATAGCGATTTCGATTTATGGAATGTTCCATACGACGGAGCTATTTCAGTCCACTTTGTTACTAAGATTAATTTCGATTTAACTGCAGAATTAGTAGATAATAAATCTCCTTATGCAGTTATAATACATAATCCAGGAGAAGATATTTACTCAAGAAATGTAGATGTTTTTGATGCCGAAGTGCCCGGAGATGGGTACTATGAGATAGTATCTTTAATTATTCCGACTACTACTTATATTGAAGATGGGTTAGGATTTACTCCTGGAAGCCCAACTACTGGAGATTTAAATACTAATATAATTGCTGCAGAAGTCGGAAATAATAATACTGTATGTTTTAAAATTCTTACGCATACGCAAGACGAAGATGCGGGATATTATGAGCATATTTGGACTGGCTGGTAGGATATAAACCTAACTGATATTCTTCTAATGTTAGAAGAAGCTGAAGAAACTGGAGCAGACCCAATGGGAACAACTGTAAAGAAATGTACAGAATCTGTATTTGTGTATGATAATTTATATAAATGTTATATAAGCAAAGCAGGAGACCTGCTAAATGCTTATTTAGGAGATTCTAGCTTCTGTGCAGGAAATTCTTTGTGCAGAGACTCTTTAAATAAATACAAATCTGAAATACAAATTAGAGATTACTTGTGGATGGCAATTAATGTTATTAAATACTGTGTTCAAAATTGTCAATATCTTAAAGCTTTAAAAATTCTAAATTGCGTTACCACATGTGCAGGAATTTGTTCAGATATAAAAGTAACTAAATCGAACACTAAAGTTTAGAAAGGCTGTGGATGTAGTAAATGAAATTAAACTATAGGTAATCGATGAATTTCTGTAGTTGTGTAAAGAATACTCTAGTGGAAATATGGAACGGTGTTACCAAGATCTTTTAAATAAAATTTAGTTTATTGAAATTAGAGATTATGTAAAGCATCCAGATATATTTGAACAATTATTTTTAAATTAAATTTTATATGACCGATATTATTAATTTAAATAGTATTAGATCTGATAATTGTGATTGCAATAAACCTAAACCAAAGGAACATTCATGCGGCTGCCACAATCACAATAATAATTCACAACCTTGTTACTAGGCTGTTAATCTAGGAGATTAGTACTTCAAGGTTAAAAATTTATTCGGAGAATTAAAGTCCGAATGGCAGCGTACTGAAGCAAGATCAAATCTAGGTATTGTAGATATTTTAAAATTAGAATAGACAAAAGAAAATTAGGAATCTGGTGGCACCAACGAATGGACAATGACCACATAGAAGGGTGGCGTGACTAGTGTTTACAAGTTTTATGTAAAGAATGGAGAAAAGGGTGAGCATGGAGAAAAAGGTGATACTGGAGCACAAGGTGAAAAAGGAGACAGTGGTAGATCTGCATTTGATATTGCAGATGAAAGACACTTTTACTTCACTGGTTAGCACTATAAAAATATTGATGAATGGTTAAATTCATTAAAAGGCAAGGATGGAGCTGATGGAGCTGATGGAAAAAACGGTGACAAAGGTGATCCAGGAGATGATAATAGTGTAACGGACGTATCATTAATATAGCCAATTGGAATTGCACAACCAGAAGATGCTTATATCTGGCGTATAACTTTAAAAAACGGGCAAAAGTTTGACTTCTGGGTTCCTAAAAATGTAGGAGGAGGAAGTACCTTAAAAGTGCCTACTATAATGTATAAGAAAATACATTATGATTATACTCCATCAGAAAGTACTCTTTCTATAGAATTGGAAAATCTGCAAATAGAAGTAAATAGAAATAATCAAGGCAGATCAGTGGCAGAATTAGAATAGGCAGGATGGACAACATATGCTGGTACGGTTAGAGAAAATGACTTTGTGTTTATGGCATCTAGTGTTATTACAGATGAGATTCCTGGCTTATGGCAAGTTGTACGCCTAACTCCACTTTCTGGTAAAGATGGAACTAGTGGGGAAGGTACTAGAGGAGATTTTAAATCTACTGCTTTTACTAGAACTAATAATGACATTTCAAAAATTTAGCCTCAAGGTGGTACTTATGATACCCCGATTCCAGATGTAGCAAATGGTATAACTTGGACTGATGAAATTCCTTAGGAGATTGATAATCAATTTACTGTAATTTGGGCAACTACGTGTACTTTCCATGGAGATGGAACATCTACAGGATGGTCACTTCCTAAACGAATGTCTGATACATCAACATATGATGTAGCATTCTCTAGTATAGAAAAGAACCCTGGAAATCCAACATCTCATCCAGGCAATTGGCATAACCCTTCAGAGATAGGGATTGATTGGAGTTAGATGATATGGAGAGCTGAACGTTATAGAAATAGCCAACTAGACCAATGGAGTAATTGGGTAATTTTACGTATCAAAGGAGAAAAGGGAGATCCTGGAACTTCAGGAGAAAGTGGCCAAGGATTAGCAGGACCTGTTATTCGCATGAGAGGAACTTGGATATCTACAGCTGGTAGAGGTAACTCCGGAGATCCAGAATGTTATAAAAATGAATCTAACGAATAGCCAGAATAGAATATTATAAGGTTCATTGATGTGGTATTCTATAATGGATCATACTGGATGGTGCGTCCTGGAATTACTTGTGCTTCACCAGGAGTATCACCAGAATCAAATACAGACCAATGGGTTAAAGCAACTCAATTTGATTTTGCTTATATTAATACTTTAATATCTGATTATATCAGTACTAACTATCTTGATGCAGAAGAAATTAGAATTCATGATAGAGCGTATGATAGTAATAACGTACTTACACAAGATGTTATTGTGGCAGGTATGACCAGTGGAAAATCAAAAAATGGACTTGAAGAAAATTAGGCAGGCAGTGTTAGAATATGGGCCGGAAGTAATGTAGATACTATAAATAAAAACGTTGGTAAATATACATTAAACTTAGCAGACGCTAAATTTAAAGTACATTCTGATGGAAGCTTATTTGCAAGCAAAGCTGAAATTGAAGGAACTGTTCAGGCTAATACTTTGCGCTTAGGAGAATTAAAAAACGGTAATGGAACATTTAAATAGGCTGATAACGATAACACTATTACTCTTCCAGATCTTCCTGGAAATTTGACACAAATGTTCTATTTATTAACTAACAATGGTTATGCTCCAGATATCAAACCAAATACAAATGATAACATTTAGACTCCAAGTGGTACTTTAGTAACATCTTCTAATACATATCAAACTAGTAAAAATAAATTATATCAATGTTTTGGAATTAATCATACTTGGTATATTGTTGAATAGGATATTTGGGCAGCTTCTTCTGTTGTTGATGAAGAACCTCTTGCTGGAATTAGGTAGATAACTTTAATTCCAACTGACGAATGGACTCCACCATAGGATGGAGAAAATGCCCAAAATTAGTGGTTCCTGCAGACTCAAAATATAAAGGGAATTTTAATAGTTGAATTATTTAATAATACTAACAATAACCAAGTTATTAGGGTTCCAAAAATAGATGTAACAGTTAGATATAGTGCGGCTCAAATAATTGATAATCCAATTTTAGCAGCTTCGAGTGCATAGGATCTTTACTCAGTAGAATATACAGTAAAAATTAATTTAGGATAGCTCACTGTAGAAACAAATCCAGGAATAATTAGAGATTAGTACGCCCAGAACGCATCTGGAACATACACTATGGTACATGAGGAAGTGTACAATGGAACCGTTAGGAACCAACTTCAAGAAAAACCTGACATTGGAAATGTAATAGTTACACCTAACACAATAGCACACACATTGGGAACAGCATAGAATCATACTTCTATTAATCTTACTAATATACCTATTAATTAATTATGGCTTGCGGATAGAAAAAACAAAATAATCAAGAAGGGGGAGTCCATTTAACAGAGCGTACATGCTCCCCATATAATCCAATTATAAAATAGATGGTTGATGACTGCCTAGGACTTCCTATTTATCCTGTGTCTAGTATTGATGCTGTAATTGATGAAAATGGAAACACCCTAAGGAAGTTATTAGATGAACTAGTAGACTAGATTAATGGAGGACAATCTGACCTTACTGGAATTATTAAACAAATTCAATTAACGATTGCTACAATAGAGGAAAATTATCTAACTGAATAGGATCTAACTGAGGTTCTTAATACATATGTAACTAAAGAATCTTTAAATAACTTAAAATCACTTCTTTGGGCAATTAGTGCATTAAAAAACATTAATAATGTTAATGAAAATACTGATTTATATGAATTAGACGGAGTTACTCCAAAAATCGTAGCTGCTGTAAATTAGTTACGTACTGATATAAATAGTATAATAGACGGAGGTGACGGTGTATCTTTAGATAGTCTAAATAAGGCAATAAAAGCTTTAGGAGACTTACTTCTGGCAGTTGCTAACTTTGATGAAGAGGCTCATAATGAAGAAGGCTTAGAACACTATGAGAATAATCATTAGATCAAAATTGTAAAGAAGATACTAGACATTAAATCTGAACTTTAGACAATTAGAGAGTCGTTACAAGATTCCGAAGATCCAGATAGTATTATATCACAAATAAATAGTCTGTGGAGGCGAATTGGTGAACTACAAGGCCAAATAGACGACTTAATTAGAGATAAGGAAACTTTTGCGCTATTAGATGAGTACGTTATGCGTCAATGTCCTGAAGGAGCAAGTGAATCTGTTAAAAATAGATATAAAGTATTAAGATTTTCACAGTATCCACCAACATCTGCTTATTTTATCAGAAATAATGGAGATTCTCCAGATAATTTAACTAACAAACTTCTTTATTTTGGATTATTCAATCCTGTTAGTGCTCGACAGACACTTAACTATTATCCGTTTGGTCATACCGATGAAAATAAAGGGTGGCCATTAGAATATAAGCTTCCAAATGAAACAGTGTATCATCCACTTATGGCAGATTCAGAATATGATGTATAGTTAAGAGCTGGAGATGACAAGCTTTCTGGAGACGATCTTATGTAGATTTGTACTATAATTTAGGGTCCAGACCCTATATATAAAGTTGGTTTAAGAGAAGACATGCCATCTGATTTAAAGTATTCAAATCTATATATAAATTTAGGAAATGATAATCATGTATTAGTTGGAACTGTAAACTCAGACAATGAAGTAAATATTGGAGATGTATAGGCTACTATAGATGCAATGATGTAGCAAACCATTACTATGCCATCATAGACAGAACCGAGTTCTAACCAATCTACTGGATGGTTAATGTTTACAGCAGGTAATCAAACAACTATAATGTTTCCATGTATAGAAGGTAAATTATATTCCGATATTTTTACTGGTAATATTTATAGATATTCTGCTGCTAATATTGAAGGAGTGCCGCACATGATACCAGTAAGTAATATAGGATTTAACGTAGTAGAAGGAGACACCGGTCCTATTGTAAGTGAAAATATAGAATATTTATATGAAGATGCTAATTTAGGCCCATATAAAAAGTATACAATTACTATACCTAAACATACAGAATATGTAGCTGGTAAAGGAATTACTATTTAGGAAGGAGAAAATAAAACAGCAATCGTAGCAACTGACACAACAGATTTCCCAACTGAAAGTATTTTAGAGCCTTAGTCAAATAACGACTTATACAAATTATCTCTTGATGAGCATGAATTAAAACTAAATGTAACACCAACTTTAATATACATAAGACCTGATAATATTGATGATGCAGAAGAAGGAAAATTCTATTTGGATTTAAATAAAGCTAAAATACTAGCATATCCAGATTGTGCTAATGGGGATGGATATAAGTTTGACGTATAGAATGTTGTTGATAGTATAGACACATTATTAAACGGACTAACTCTTCCAGACTAGACCTAGAAGTTGGATACAATATTGGAATATGTATTATAGGCATTTAATTCGCATCATGATCAAGACATAAATATACTATCTGAACTCAAAGATGGAGTTCAAGGCATTACTCCTAATATAAATCTTTAGTCTGGACATATAAATACAGTAAGATACAATTACGTTTATTAGACCACTTATAAAACTGAAACTGGTACTGAAGAAACTGAGGACGTATCTGGCACTGCTTATGGTCAGATTTACGCAGAAAGTGCACTTAATGCTTCATATAACATTGATGGAAGTCCTGATAATCTTTTTCAAATATCTGACATTACAGCTCTAATTGACGCTATATTACGTCAGGGTACAAAAGATGAATTAAAAAAAGTATATAATGATACAGAAGTCGGAGCTACATTAAAATACTATAATGGATAGACATACGAACAATGCACTGTAGATACATATGCATATTTAAAAGATAGGATATTCAAGTTAGTAGATGGAGATGCTAAGACCTGGGAATGGTACTATTTCAACAAGGAAGGAAACTTTGTAAGAATGCTTCCACCAATGGAATTAACCTTCGACAGTACAGAGAAAAATTTAATGCTGTACAGTGATAACAGATTTATTACGCAATGTAAATTTGATACGGATTTAGACACAGATAAAGAGATTTCTCCAATAAAAGTAAATTCTACATCATTCTTAGGAGCTTCTGAGTCTTCTCAACTTTAGGGTTCACACGGAATGGATATTCCTGGATAGAATCTTCCAGTATTTCATCCAACTAATATAAGAGAAGACACGTTTGCTGGATAGGTTCAGAGTAAGGCAATTGTTCACTTAAATTATAATGTAGAAAAATACGACGGATCTTAGACACAAAGTGACTAGGAATTTATTGATTTAATTAATGGAACTAAGAGTGCTAGATATTATAAATGCTTTGACTTAGTGAAGCAACAATTAATATATACTCTAGAAATTATTTCATTTGAAGTAGTTGATCCAAATGATGTCGAAGAAAATGATACGGTAGTTACTGTTGGTAACAATGTAACTGTTAAAGTTCTCACTGATGTTGAAGAAATTAGAAGATTCGATATTCAAGATGATGTACTATACAATATTCCACAATATGGATTGACTGTAAAATTCACTCATGAAAATGATTCATTAATTCCTATTATTGTATCTATTGAACATAGAAGGGCTCCTGAGTCTAGAATTACTGATACAGCTACTAAAACCACAGCTGTGGTTTATCCAAATGAATTCTTAGAGATTCGTACAATCACTTCAGATAAATTAACATTCAATATTTCTAATCTTACTTAGGCTATTGAGCCAGACTTAATCCCAGTAAGAGGAATATTTGTAGGAAAAGATTAGTTGGAAATCAGTTTCTATGAACCAGACAATTAGTATACGATAACATCATTAAGCTCTAATCCTACTATTGAAAACGGAAAAACATATGGTTACGAAATATTCAATAGAACATTTAAAGTTTGGGAATTATAAGATATTTAATTAACATACATTCTTGTGGGAGCATTTAAGCTCCCACAGGATGTTTTGCTAAATCTTTTAAATTAAAACATTATGGGAATTATTAAAAATTTATTCAAGAAGAACACTGAGATTAAATCAGTTAAAGATGTTCGCAAAGATACAGTTTATATGGAAGAAGGCTCCTCAATTGCATGTCAGGATAAGGAAGATGGAACAACTAAAACTGTTTATATCTTGCCGAAACATGTAAACCTCTCTTTAGATGTTCCAATTGAATATCCTAGATTTGACATTGTTAAAGTTACATCAAGGGATGGAATGTATGGAATGCATTTAAAAAATGTATTAACTTTAGATGCTGATGAAATGCCTACTGAATTTAGTAATAATTTAATTACATCTGGTACTTTATTTAATATCATTTCTAACCTTCAAAAACAAATTAATGAATTAAAAGATATAATTTAGAAGTAAAATTATGAATGGGAAATTATCAAATTCAGTATTATTGCGGCAGAAGCTTTAAATACAACGGAGTTACACAAAGCAACAGTACAAAACTTAACTTCTATAAGTGAAGTGGAGAATTATGATTATACTGTTGGATACCCAAATAAATTACAGTTTTAAAAATAAAACACTTAATAAAAATGAATAAATATAATCAAATACATAACAATATTATAGAAGTTAAAGCTGCTACTTGTAATCCTACTATTATGGAGAAAAAACAAGTTAAGACTAATAATGCAACTATTATAGCAAATACAACAGAAAAAGTATAGGCTATAGTTTCTAATGCAGAATTAGGTCATGTTGCTGTATAGTAGGCAGATCTAAGTGGAGATGAAATTATAGTAAGATCTGATAAATACAATTTAACTAAAGGAGGTCTTATAAGTGTTAAATTTACATAGGATGTTCCTGCAGGAGCAAAATTAAATGTATCAGAAAAAGGCAGTAGATATATTAAATATAATGGATAGCCTCTTGAAGAAGGAGTTATTCTTAATGGAGATACTGCCCTTCTACAATTTAATGGACGTGTTTATGATTTGCTAAGTATAGATAGGTGGGAAAAAGATATTAAAAAGTTACAAGAAACAAATCAACAATTACATAATAATGTAGAAGACTTAACTGAGAGAATTAAAAATATAAAGTTAGAAGGAACTCAAAGTGATTGGTTCGAAGCTAATATTACTAGTCCAGCTTATATTAGAAATAAACCAACTATACCGTCTGCAAGTGATATTACAGAATTACAAGGAAAAGTTAGCGATTTAGAGTAGAAAATCACGACTAAAGTTCCAACTAAATTATCTGAACTTACTAATGACGTTGGATATCTAAAGCAGGAAACAGATCCAACAGTACCATCTTGGGCTAAGCAATCATCTAAACCTACATACTCTGCGTCAGAAATATTAAATAATGGCAAATCCGTAAGTACTTGTCTTAGTGAATTAGACACGAAAATTAAAAATCTTAACGCACATGATGTACATGCCCTTCCTGAAGACACTGTATTACCAAAAGGAACTGTGACAGGTATTAAAATTAATACTGGAAATACTATTTCACCAGATAGAGATGGTGTTGTTACATTATCAATTGAGCACACGTCTGGATAGGTGCAATCTGATTGGGAAGAACAAAACCAAGAAGCAGTGTCTTATATAAATAATAAGCCAACTATTCCTACAAAGTTATCAGAACTACAAACAGATGACAAGCATCTATTAGTTACTTATATTGAAAAACAAACATGGAACGATAAACAAAATGCATTATAGTTTGACGATGTTCCAACTATGGGCAGTTAGAAGTTAATGAAAAGTGGAGATATATATAATGCATTATAGAATATCCCACAGTCAGGAGGAGGAACTAATATATATATAGTTAATCCTGATATGATGCCATGTGGTGGAATAGCTGGAAAAGGCACATACTTAAATGCTGTGAATTATGCAAATTAGCAGTTCACCGGTTCAAACTAGGAATCAGGAGAATAGACAGAACTTACTACACAAAATTTATATTTTTCTTGGATATTAGACGATGTAGACTCAAACAACAATAGAGTAATTAAGATGATATATTATATTGGAGATTCACAGTTTATAGACGCTCTAGGAGCACCTATTGTTGGACCAGGAGCAGACTTAACTATATCTTAATATGGCAAGCATTACATTTCAAGGACAGTATAACATAGCTGCACAAAGTTTTACAGTTCCTATACCTAACTCAAATTACATTATTATTACTAGAGATAAAATTAAATAGTGCGCATATGAACAATTAAAAGGTACTAACCTATATAAAGACATTCTTCCATATCTAAACACAATGTGTTTTTCTAAAATAGCTCCAATTAACTTAAATCCTATAAATGGAGAAACAGGAGAACCATCTGATAGGTATACTGAAATAGATTATGGCAATATGTACTGCATAAATCAAAATGCAAGTTAGGAAGGATTATGTTCAGGAAGTGGTAGAACTGATATTACTGGAGCAAAAATTGTAAGAAATTTACATATAAAACCACTTAAAGAAACAATTAATGGTAAAGTTATTACATACACTCCCACTAGAGCAACTGGAGGTTCTTTATCATTAAGAGAATACTATGGAGATATAATAATAGGAACTCCAGAAAATCCAACAAATGGAGGAATAATTTAGCTATTTATCGATGGTGCGCCAATTTAGAAAGCAGTTGGGGAATTTCAAGCTTATGGAATTTCAGAATTTAAACTATGTTGTGGTGCAACTACCAATAGAGCAACATGGTTTAATGTTATAGATATAAGAAATGTAGACACTTCCCATTGTAGAATATTTGGATTATTGAATCATTATAGTACTCCATGCACTATAATCTTTGGAAATTTTTCAAATGAAAATTGGTGCAAGAAACTTTCTGATGGAACCGATACATCAAACGGTGTATTTATGAATGATGCGCCTGCAAGAGGAAGAATTGCTGTAATGACAACAGAAACTCCACCAATATTAAAAAATTGTATTTGCGATTAGTACGGAAATCCAATTTATTACGATAATTAGGGAAATGCTACAGATTCTACGAATGGATAGTTAATATATTCTAATAGCTGTGATTGGGTAGCTATAGGAAAATTTGAACGTATTATGGTACCAAAAACACCAGATCATAGTTGTTTAGAAGCTTATAAAAATAATACATATAAAGGATATGAAGGTACAGGATGGAGTGTACATGCAGACAAGATATTTGAGTACGATCCAGAAAAAGAGTATTTAGTAAAGAAGGAAGGAGGCGAAAATGGCAAACCAGTTTGGATTTACAGAGCGAAACATAAAAGGTGATAAAACTTTATTCCTTAATGATACAAAATTGACTTCCACAATGGAAGGCACAAATAAATATGGAACTTATGTAAAAGTAGAGAATGGCAAGTCAGTATTATATCATGACGGTATACCACTAGTTTAGTCTGAAAACTCTAAAAGTTCTATAAATGGAAGTGACGGATCGTTTGGAGAAGTAAAATTAAATACTCAAGGACGTACTTGTATTAATATTACCATTGATAATTATAATAAACTACTAAGAGGAGAACTAGTTACAGGCTACAAGTTATATGATAGAAAAGAAGTTTATAACTTGGTAGACAACCCTAGTACTGCTCCAATGATTTCTTACACAGAAGAACCAGAAGGGTATAGATTCGGAGACATTCTTTGGACAGAAAAAAATAACGTAGTATACAATAATGTCGTTGGAATATCTGGATTAGATTATTAGATTAATCATGATAATAATATATTCTATACTGATTGTCCTTATATAGATGTTAGATACTTTAATCCTGTAATAGTAGATGGAGATAGAATTCATCTGACATATAGGGTTAGTGATTTAAAAAATTCTCTATTTAATTATGATACAATAGGCCCAAGATATGAATCAGGCAATTTAGTTGAATCTGGAATTTATAAGGTTATACTTAGAACAGAAGATGGAGACGAAATCGTAAAATACTCATATGCTGGCACTATGTGTATAGATACTCCCATATTTAGAGCAAATGGAGAAGATAGGCAAACTTGGTTTAGTATAGAATGCATTGACTCTCGAGGAGTAGCAAGTATCTAGTAGTTTTTAGATGTATATGTTAGAGCACAGGAGTATTAGCCAAATTATCTTAAGGCAACAGACTCATTGTTAAAAACGTTTGAAGTTACCTATGATGGTGATGAGTACGATAATATATCTGCATATAGAAATAAAAGAGCATTAACCAATTTATTTTAGTATGCTAAGGACATTGGAAAGAACGGCATTATACTACCTAAACATACTTACTATTTAGATTATCACAATATGGTAGGAAAGAATGTAGTTGATGATACTCCAATCTCTAATAATACATTTAAATTTTATCACTTTAGTGATATACACGGGTGTCTTGATACATTAAATAAAGTAGAAGAACTTATGTCTGATGCCGATAATACAGTTGATGCTGCTATATTAACAGGAGATATGAGCGATGGTTTTGGCACAACAACAACTACTAATGCTAGGACAATAACAGCAGTGAAAGATTTATCATCTAAACTTAATGGTAAATTACTAATAGCGTATGGTAATCATGATAGATATGATATGTTTGGTAATAATTCGTCAAATAGTGGTACTGCTGCATCTAGAGCAGCAACAAGTTTCTTACATGAAGTATTGGGTGATAATGTTGAATGGGGTGATAAAGATAAAAATCCTATAGGATCTTATTGGTATAGAGATTATAAAGTAAAAGACAATGCTACTTTAAGAATTATTGGTATAGATTCTTATGCTTATATTAACAATCATAATGCAGGTAGATATAAAACTGCTTACTCTCAAGATCAAGTAGATTGGTTTATTAAATGTCTTAAAGGCTCTGTAGAAGATGGTATTTCAGCATTAACTGAAAATGATTATCTGCTTATAGCAATGCATGAACCTCCAGTTAATTATACAACAGAAGAAAATATTAATTTAGTACACTCGAGAGGTAAATATAATTGGTGTTCAACTAAGTCCATTACATGGGCTACATCTGAGTATAATGGAGAATTATTTCCAATAATTGTTGATGCATATCTTCGTAAGACTTCTGTTAATGAAACAGTAAGGAATGTGGCAGAAGGAATTACTACAACAATGCCATCAGTGTAGATTAATACAACATTTACTGGAGAGCCGTGTATATTCCTTGGGTATTTATGTGGACATGTCCATGCAGATATAGTAAGAGAGCATCCAAAATATCCAAATCAATTAATCTTATGTGTTGATTGTGCTACCAACGATACCGAGTAGTATGGAAATGCTTCCGATATAGTTAATCGTACAACAGGTGTACTTATGAATGAAGTTACTTTAGACTTTGACACACATAGAATTATTATATAGAGAGTTGGACAAAGTGAGACTACTTCATACACTATAGATAAATCTAAAACTAATGACTAGAACGATTTACATGACAATAGGTATACATATCCTAGTGTAACTAGAACATCTATAACTTTTCCATTTTAGATCGGAGTTGATAATCTTACTATGCCAGTAGACTCTTATAAAGTACAACATAATATTAATCTAGGAACATAGAAATATTATTATGCTAAGATAAAAAATAAGAGAATAGTTAAAGAAAACGATAAGCCCGTATTAGAAGAAATATCTTTAGAAGATATTATAAATGATACTAAACAAATCTTTAGATATCCAAAAGGAACAGGCTATAGTGATATACAAAAATTAGCTAAATAGAATACAATTGCATATATTGGAGATAAAAACTGGTATTCACTATCAAAGGAGTCTTTAGATTATCTAAAAGATAATATACTATATTTAAGAACATTTAAAAGAGATGTAGAAAGTCTAATTGATTCTGAAATAGAGCTTCCTGATGTTGTTGCTGATAGAGAGTTGTATTTTGTACATAATACTGCTAGCGGAACTGAATATAATGCGATGTACACTAGTTAGTTTATTAAGAATAATAATCTAGTATTTCCAGACCATTTTACTGTAGATATAAATGGATCTAGCTTCGTGGCAGCTTATACGGATGATATTGATAAAGGAGGATTAATTAGATTTTATTATAATCTTGATACACATATTATTAGCAGTACTGAGCAAGGTAAGTTTGAAGGACTATATGAGAGATATAATTTCTTAAATGCTCATATAAAGACAGCACATAATGTTGTAGGAGAGCATCAAGATGTTTATTCTGTTATACATAGTAGGTTTTGTAGTATTGATAATATTGATATAAGTCGAGCTCTTGGATATGATTGTACTACTAAATCATGGGGAATACAAGGAGGCAAAGAAATATCATTAGTTAATGGTAAATATATAAATGAATAGGGTGCTGTTGTAAGTACTCCCGAATAGTTAGTTACATCAGAATTTATGGACTTAGGCACAAACCATGGATCTGATTTTTCTATAGGTAGATCTGGCTATGTTGGATATACATATTGTGGAAAAAGAAGAGAAGTACACATAGCTTTCTATAACAGCTCTGAGCAACTTATTTCTATAATTAAAAGTAAATTATATCAAAGTGTAAAAATTCCAAAAAATACTAGATATGTTAGATTTACTGGATACGGAAAGGTTGTAAGTTCAACGACCAATGCAATTGCTTCTAATTGGGTAATTAAATGGAAAGATCAAGGAACTGTTTATGGGTTATAGCCAGTATTTTCTGTCGGATGCAACATAACCAATTGCTATTTACATGATAGTAGAACTGTAGCATTTGGTAACCCATAGGGTAGATAGCTATTGTATGATAATATTACCTTTGAACGATGTGCTAACACTAGATACTTAGGAGTAAGTTCTGGCGGAAGTATTACCCCAACATTAGGTGATTTTGAAGATTCTTGGCAATGGGCTAAATATGTAACAATGTCAAATTGTACATATATACCAGATCCAGAGAAGAAATCAAGCGGACATCTTATTGCTTATAATTGTGAGCATTTTAATTATATTAACAATAAAAACATTAGTTTAAAGTAGGGTGGAGGAATAGAATCAGGAATTATTAAAGACAGTTATTTAACTTCTTGGGAAATCTTAAGAACTAGAAGTTGTTTCCATCCACAAGTTGAATATTCTGATAATATTGTTAATAGCCTGTCTGTAACAACTACATTATACGATTCGACTAAAATTGTTGTTGTAGAAGACGATGAAGACCAAATAGATGTAATTGATATTGGCGGAGATGGGCAAAATGAAGAAGGTGATGATACCTTAAAGTTTGACGAAATTGATGTAGACTATAACGATCGTATGGAACCGGTAATTAGTTTTTCAAACTGTACATTTAAACGCCCAATTCGTTATGGAGACTTTAAACTTAGAAAATCTTCAGTAGATGTCATAAAATTAGACTATTTCTATTAATTAAAATAAAAAGATAAATAAAATATACACTATACTTATAATAAATAAATTTTAACAAATGTTTTTTATTTTTTAAAAAATATTAACTATTTTTGTATACGAAATATAGCGCTATATAGAGATAACATTTGTTAATTATTTTAAATTTTATTTATTTATTATGGACGAAAGAATAAACATTCTTCCTTTTAATGGTTCAAACGACACAGCCACTGCAATGGCTATGATGAACAACAATCCCTGGATGTATTTAGTTATGCTTGCTTTATTTGGCGGAGGCGGTTTTGGCTACGGAAATCGTGGAGCCGGAATCAATGGAGTTTTAGACGTAGAAACTCAAAGTAAGCTTAACAGTTTATCTACACAGATTAATGATAATAATAATAACCAGTGGGCTCGTGAAGCTATTTAGGGAAATACTTTCGCGATCTCGCAATTAGCTTAGAATTTAGGAGTGGATTACAATGCACTACAAGGAGCCATCAGTGGAGTTCAAATGGCCATCTCTCAGCTTGGAGCACAAAACGGTATGGGATTTGCTGGAGTAACTAATGCAATTAATCTAGGTAATTTAAACTTAGTACAGCAACTTAAAGATTGCTGCTGCAATATCAAGACTTAGATTTTAGAGCAAGGTTATTAGGGAAGAATTGAAACTATTAATCAAACAAATGATTTACAAACAAGTTTGCGCGCAGAATCTGGTTTAGTGAGAGCTGAAGTAGCTGCCTTTAGGTAGGCTTGGGAAGCTAAAGTATATCAGGACGTAGTAGCTGAAAAGACTAGACTACAGACTGAGTTAGATTTACTCAGAGCACAACAAGGAACAGCAGCAATGATTTCGCCAGTAACAGCGGAATTAAACTCTCTAAAAACCTAGATGACTAACTTTATAAATAACTATAGTGCAAAAACAACTACTGCAGGTTGATAATACAGAAGGGAGCTTAGGCTCCCTTCTATAAATTATTATGAATAATTATAGTCCATTATTTAAAGATTTATCTACAGGATAGCCAATCTATGTTTTAGTTAAAGGTGCCGAACTAAAGTACATAGAAGGTAGAATTGTAAATATTGGCCTTCCAAGAATGGATATGCCAAAAGAAATGGCAATGCCAAAAAATGTAATAGATATTACATATGAACTAGACGGTGTAAATTACACAGATACTGTAAATGTAACAGATTCGATGTTTTCAACTACTAAATTAGGATCTATTGCTTTACTAGCAACCTCAAAAGACATTATTCTAAGAGAACTTAGGGCTTCTTTGAAGTTAGACGAAGAATTTTTAGCAACAGTAGATTAGACTAAGGAACAAAAAGAGAGAAATGTTAAATCCTATAAAGAGTTAATTGGTAAATTAGATACCGAATGGGCAGAGAAACAGGCATTAGAATCTAGAATTACAACTTTAGAAAATACATCAAAAGAAACGAATACATTATTAAAATCCATTCTTGAAAAACTTGGCTGATATGACTTTAAAAGAAAAATTCGACGATTTATATTCTACTATTTTATCCAGTAGAGATGAGAAAAAAATGAAGATTCTTGGATGCATGACTAAAAAAATTATGTATCAAACTATTGAATCACACCCTCAAAGAGCTGAAGAATACTTAGAAATATTAGAAGCAGTTAATTGGAATAACTATTTAACAGAAAAAGAAGCAGATATAATAGTCAGCAAAATGTCACCAGCACCTAAGTGGACTAAACAAGTGTGGAAAACTTTAATGGAAAAGTTAGATGAACCACTGGAAGCACCTCCATTTTATAATAAATGTGCATTGTATATAACAATGTGTATGATAGATAGCGATAGTGGAAAAACTTTAAAAAATGTAGAACCGAATGAAACAAGTTACTTTAAGCTTGTTTATTCATTAGCTACAGACAAGTTATTAGACAAGGATGGTGTGTTCAGTATTAGACATTATTTTTGTGAATTACTATGAAACTTAAATTAATTAGATCTTATATAGGATAGCAATATACAATAGGACATTTATATATAAACGGAGTTTATTTCTGTGATACTATTGAAGATGTTGATAGAAACTTAAGTAAATCAATGTCTTTAAGTGAGATACTAAAAAGAAAAGTAAAACATCAAACAGCAATACCTACTGGAACTTATACCGTTGTTATGGGAGTAAAATCTCCAAAATATTCTACAAAAGAAAAATATAAGTTTACTGAAGGAAGAATGCCTAGATTAATTGGGGTACCAGGATTTGATGGAATACTAATTCACCCAGGAACTACTTAGGAAGATTCTTCTGGGTGCTTAATTGTTGGAGAGAATAAAGCAGTTGGAAAAGTACTGAATTCTTTTACAACTTTTACTACTCTATGGTCACAACTAAATAAAGCATATTTAAAGAAAGAGAAGATTACAATAGAGATTGTTAAAAAGAACTAACTATAGTAAATTTACTAATTATTATAACTATTATTTTGCAAAGTAAAGAAATAATCGTATCTTTGCGAACAAACAATTAAAATGAATTAATGTTATATGGATATTAATGAAATTGATAACTTAGAAGACTTTATGGAAGATGATGAAGAAGTATCTTCCTAGATGCAAACAACTGAAGATTTAGATAATCCTGGAGAAGAAGAAGAGTCCCTACAAGAGGAGGAATCCTCATTTGAAGGAACTGCTCTGGAAGAATTTCTACGAGGAAAAGGTGTAGATCCCCGAGCTGTAAAATTTGAAACTGAAGACGGAGAAGAAACTTCTGACTTTAACAATTTAAATGATGAAGATTAGTTATCTATTCTAAATTCTCTATCTGAAGATGATTCAGATCTAGATGATTAGGAAATTGGACTACTTAATTTTATGCGTACTAATAATTGGTCTGTTTAGGATTATAATTAGTACATTGCCCAACAAGCAATTGAGTAGTACTCTGCTGCATAGCAACCACAAGAACAAACATATAAGATTGATGACTTGTCAGATGAAGAACTATTTCTTGTAGATTTGAAGTCACGAATCCCAGATATAACTGAAGACGAAGCCTTAGAAGAGTTAGACAGATCGCAGCAAAATGAAGATTTGTTTAATAAAAAAGTACAAAGTCTACGCACAGACTATAAACAAAAAGAAGATTTATATAATCAATAGCAATAGGAAGAAATTTAGAAGCAATAGCAGCAACAACAAGAATAGTACCAACGTTCTATTTATGATGCTATTAACAGAGCTTCGGTTATAGATCTTGGCGACTTAGATCTAGAGTTACAAGATGAAGATAAACGTGATATATATAATTTCCTAACTGGGTATGATAAAAAAGGAAATAGGCTAATTAATAATACATTAGCTGACCCAGATCAACTAGTCAGAATGGCCTGGATGAATATTAAGGGCCCAGAGATGTTTGCACAACTAAGTAGTTATTACAAACAAAAGATTTCAGAAGTTGCAAAGAACAACTATAATAGAGGTTATGAGGACGCTAAAGGTGGAAGATCCTATAACCAGGCAAAGGCTAAGTCAGTAGTACGTAAGCGGAAAGCTTAGCCTAAAAACGGAGAAATAAGTATTAATGATATTGACGATTTTTTAGATTAACATTTAAATTTTAAATTATGATTGTAGCAAATTTTATTACAAAACGCCCTACGATGGGTGAAACCAGAACTTATGAAGATTTTTATAAGTTTTTAGGTACTAAGCCTACTAGATTAGGTATTGTATCAAGGCTATATCCAGAATTGACTGCTTCATATTTAACCGAATCTCTTAGAAACATTTTCTACCGTGACTCTAAGTCGAGAGATAAATATAGAAGTATTGATAGTATGTATTTTGAATGGG